>Ga0209535_1000431_pt1 | contig 29328 bp, 43 predicted proteins | sample LinPmetageLP28_FD_184041 | JGI IMG/M metagenome (GOLD analysis project Ga0209535, IMG submission 184041) | Marine viral communities from the Pacific Ocean - LP-28 (SPAdes) (version 2) | ecosystem: Environmental > Aquatic > Marine > Oceanic | place: Pacific Ocean | collected 2009-08-22
AAGCAGCAACACTACCGCCTGATGCAGTAAGCGTTAAATCAGCAAGAACAAGTTTATAAACACCACCTGATTGTCCAGATGAGCTTGTTGTTAGGTTTCTTGAAGACAAGTTACTGTAACTAATTTGGGTTACATTGCCTAAAATACCATTAGTATCCGCAGTTGGGTTAGAACTTTCAGATGATGGTGCTGTATTTGACAAAGCAATTATAAGTTGGTCACTTTCCAAATCCATATTTTCTACTGCGTTCGCAACAAAGTCGTTTATTTTAACAAAGGATGCCATATCTATCTCCTATCTGGCTTAGCTTTCGTTACCATAGTTACTAATTAATTTCAAACTATCTAAATCCATCTTGAAATTGAGAGCTAATAAACTTTCCAAACACAGTGCCAGTTAAAGGTATTGTGTTGTAAAGCATTTTTGCTCCTTGTGATGAATCACCAGCAAGAAGATTGTAAGCACCCTCGCCAATATCTTGAAGAGTAGATGGGCCAGCTCCAGCAATTCCAGTTACAAAATCTAAAGCGCTAGGATCTTCTGTAAACTTAGGAGCAACATATCTACTCATTATAGGATTGCCACCAGCCAACATAGTTTGCTGCATAGAGGTGTACATTAAATCTGAATACAAAGAAGCAAGCCCACTATAATCAAAAGCTCTAGCAAACTTATCTTTTTCGCTCATTTCATCCCAAATGTAATCGGGAGTCTTCATCCAAACAGCTAAATAACCCATACCAATTGCTGCAAAAGCTCCAGTCATTCTATTCTTAACTTGTCCAGATGTATAAGCAGCAGTTACTTTGTTCATTGCCGCAAACATATAATTGTAAAATTGAAACGGCAGAGTCAAAGCTCCACTTTCAATTCTAACATAACCTTTTACTATTTCATCTTCTGGTAATTTGTTACCCCAAGGCAATTTTTTAGCAACCCTCATAGGTATATACACAATGCCATCTGCTGGTACTGGTCTATCAGCTGGAGTTCCTGACATAATTGTATTTAAAACACCTGAATTTATAGAGTTCCTAAATTTTTGAATTGTTTCATAACTAATTCCTGCTGTTTCCCAGTCGCCTACATTTGGCAAAATCCTGCCATCTAGTTCTTGAATAGGAGCTTTAGTAACAATTTCTTTCATTTCTTTTATAGAAAACCCATATCTGCTTAAGTAATCCAATTCAAACTGAGAAGCATTGCCATCAACTATTTTTCTCATACGTTTTATTAAAGTATGCTGCCTTAACGAACCCTCCATTGTTTTAAAAAATTCAGTAAAAGGACCAAGAAAATTTAAGATATGAGCTGTTTGCTGAACATTATTCCAAACGCTATTGGGATTAGTGTTGTCTACTAAACCTTCAGATACACGATGCTGCACAACACCTAATTCAATATCTAAACTTTCACCAAATTCGTCTTTAACATCTCGCATAGAAGCTCTAAACTCAGGTGTATTAAACATTTTTAATGAATGTTGAAAAATATCACCAGCATCATTCTCCATAACAATCCTTGAGAAATCAGGGAATGAAGCAAATCCAGCGGTTCCAAGATAATTTACACTTGCAAAACTTCTTAAATACTCAGCAGCCTTAATGTCAAAGCGAGTTGGATCTCTAAAAACACGGCTCATTACTCTGTTTTCTAAAACAGTAAAATTTTTGCGTGCCTCATCTATAAATTGAGTACTGTAACCATCTACAACAAGTTGATCGTTTATTTCCGTCCATACTTGTTCTGGATTTTTTCCATCAAACAATCTTGAGAAATGATATTTAGGAGCAGTTTTATTTGTATAATTCTTCATAGCCTCAAGAGGATCTTGCTGAATAAAATCATACAAAACTCTATTGTCTATATCTAACATTCTATGAGCAAGCTTTACGCTTTTAGTTAACCCAGCCAAGCCATCAGAATTTAAAGGATCAGGATCATCTACAATAGATTTGTAAACATCATCAACCGCTTCCATAACTATAGCTGGATTAGAGGGAAGACCTTTGCGCTCATATAATTTTGTTTCTGGGTTATATCGAATGTAAGAGCCTTGATTCATAAAGTGATCAAAGATTATAGATTTAAACCGTTGTTCATTTTTTTGAATCCTAGGCACATCAAAAATACGATTAAAAAATGGTTCTGTTGATCTAGGCCCAGCAGAAGTTTTTGAAACAATATCTAAAGCAGATTGAAAAATCTTAATTTTTTCTTCAGTGGTAGTAAGCCTATCTTTAAAATAAAGACTTTCTTTATGCGTTGTTGCTAATTTATCTTTAATTCTAGACAGCTCTAAGTTTAGTATCTTAATTTCAGAATCTAAACCTGTTCTGCCAATTAAATTAGATTGCTCTGTTACGCTTCTCCAACGATCATAAAACTCAGTAATTCCACGAATAACTCTAGCCTCCGCATCATTTTCTGGAGCTATTCCAAACAATCTTTTTCTATTAGCCTCTATAAGATACTGTCGATAAGTTGGGCCTGATCCAGTAAGCCCTCTTAACATACTTGTAGAGTTCATTTGAAATAATGTTCTGTTAGATGCGCCTGTGCCTTCTGCATAAGCTTGCCTAGCCATTCTACCATACTGTTGCCAATGACGCCTTTCAGTAGATGCTGCTATGAAAACAGTTTCATCAGATGCAACTCCTGCTAAATTACCTTTTGTAAGCCTTCCAAGATCTCCAGCCATTTTTAATGCAGCTTTTTTAAGCATATTTAACCCATTAAAGTTTGGCTTTGAATCAGGGCCAACAATAGGATCAAGCTGTTGAATATCAGACATTGGATTAGGTATTGGATTATAAGTGCCATTAGCTAATCTATAGGGATCAACAACTCCATCAACAGTTGCATTATCTACAAGCCTAGAAGATTGTTCATCTATAAATTCAGATAATTTTGTTGTTTCCTCATCAACTAAATTACGCATTCTTAATATAAACTTTGAATTTTCATCAGAGGGTGGTGCTTTTTTAGCTTCTGCAATGCCTTCTTCAAGACCAAAAATACGTCTTTCTGTATATGTTATTTTTTCTGATAATTCAGCATCTTCAAGTATGCCATGGGTTCTAGATTCTCTTGCTTTTCCAGCAAACTCATCAACTCTATTTTGCAAATTTTCCATTGCAGTAATTTCTTGTTGAAGATTTCTATAGTTCCTATGAGCATCTATTACAAAACTTCTATGCGCTCTAACTCCTAAATCAACAGAACCACCAATAGCAGCACTAAATGCTGTAGACATTACAACAGATGAAACAGCACGTTCAGCAGTGTAATTAGCACCACCAAAATATCTAGAAGTTTCTATACCGCTTTGAATAGCAAACCCAGTTAATGCAGCATTGTTTATTTTTGACAAAAGTGTTGGAGATTTAAACGCAACAATTCCTGGGATTGCATTTAAATAATCAAATGGCATAGCAGCAACATGCGCTGTCCAAGGCGCATTAGAAGCAGTTTGCATTCTTCTGTTTTCTCTTCGTATTTGCTTGTAAATAAAATCAAATTCAGCTTTGCTTTTCGCAAGGTTTAATTGATCTTGAAACATATAATGTTGTGGTCTTAGGTGATCAGAAATATTAAAACTTAAATCTTCCTTAAAGCCAAAGCTTTGTTTAACCATTCCTTCAAGGATATCTACTCCTGTTTCTCTTAAATCTCCAACAAGTTGAGTTGAATTGCTATATAGAGTTGCAGTAGTTTGTGGTCTTGAAGTTAAATTAAAAGTTTCCAACTTATTCTCCTAAACCAAAAGAACGTCCTGCTGAGTTTACAATAGAATTAAAAATGTCTAACGGGTTCATTCCGTCAAATTTTTCTATCATAAGTTCTACACGACTAGGGTAAGTTAAATTTTCTTCTACAATAAACCTTTGTAGATCAAAGTTTACACCCTCTCCAAAGTTTTTAATTACAACATTTGAATCCACAAGAGGCATAACTACTCCTCCTGCATCTAAAGTTGCCAACCTAAACTCTGCTTGTGATCTTGTTGAATTAGGAGTTGGGAAAAAAAACAACATTCTTTTTCCTTTAAAATCAAGGTCCGATTCTGTAGCAAAATATCTAACGCCTTTAGGGCGTATAGGATTTCTTGGCTGGCCTTGAAAGGCAAAAGTAGTTAAAGGCAGATAGTTATCTTCATAAGCCTCTTTTCCAATTTCCTTTATTAAAGCTTGCTCAGCAAAACGAATTACAGAATCCCTTTCATTAGGAAATACATTTTGTAAGTTTACTGTAGTACGCTCATTTAAAGGCTGCCCAGTAAGGTCTACTGTGTAATTGTCAACAGAAAAATAACTATCAAAATGATTGTCAAGAATTTGCTTAGCATCTTCTCTACTAACACCAGCAGCAAAAAGACCTTTAAGATATCCCTCCATGGCTCCATGCAATTGAGGTGATGCTTCAAACTCAGAACCAATCATATCAGCGGCAATTTCATATACACTTTGATAGTCTCCAAAAACTCCTCTGTCACCAAATTCAGCAATTAATCTTTTTTCTATTTTTTCATTATCAGATAAAGCTACTCGAACATTATCTAAATATTCTGCAGGAACTCCACCTTTATAGTTTTCTAGTAAGCCATCCAAAACGCCTCGCGTTGTAGAGTCAAAAGAATCAATTGCAGTATTGGATATAATTTTCTTTCCTTCAAAGGTATGACTGCCAATGTTTCTCCAAAGAATAGACAATGACTCAACGCTTACAGGTTCGCCATTAAATGCTCCACCTCCAGCCCCTCTTTTAATAAAAGTTTTTAAAGAAGGAGGTAGTATTTCTGTTGATCTCTTGAAGTAAAAATTAAGTAATTTACCTGCTTGAGCTTCAGGTGATCCCGCTTCTGCATTTAAATACTTAGATATGTTTTGAAATAAATCAGCGGGTTCATAATCTAGACCAAATCTTTTTAAAGAAAACGCTGCAAAAGCTTCTTGAACTTCTGGCATTCCTGCATTGTTTATTGCAGAAAGACCTAAGAAAGATTGATTTTGACTTTTCTCTGCGTCTTGTCTTTCTCTGTCTTTAAGGTTTTTCATTGCAATAGTTATATCAGCATTAGCTTGACTGCTTAATTCATCCCAATCTTTTTGTTTGTCGCCATATTTTTTTGTAGCGTTTACAATTAAATTATAATCATCTTTAGAAAGAGAAGTTGTTGCTCTATCATAAAGATTATTAGGATTGTTAATAACAGATAAAGCTTCGTTCATTTGTTCTTCAGTAGTAAAGCTACTAATTAATAGCGCAATCTGACGGCTTGATATGTCTTTATTAATGCTATCAAATAATTCTTTTCTTACTTTTGGATCTCCAGTAGAAGAAGCTTTTATTGTAGAAAAAATCTTAACTCTATTTCTTTCTAAATCAACATAGTTGTCAACGTCAGCAATTTGAGATTGAAATACAGCTATCTCATATTGCAAAGCAGAGTCTGCTTTAGATATAGCTTCTGCTTGAGCATCACTTCTTGTTTTGTCTAAGTTATTAACTCTTTCTATAAACCTAGTAACTAAAGAAGTTCTATCACTTACATTTGTAATCTTGCTTAAATTTTCTTTTAAAACATCTAAAACACCCGTCTGGCTTAAGGCTAATAAGTCTTTTTCTTTTGCAGAAGGATTTGATGCAAGAACATTTAACTCCGCTAAAACGCTAGGATTGTTTTTGTTTTTAGCTAAAAAATCGTTTAAAACTAATTTGCCTTGAGCAGCAATTAGAATGTCTTCATATTTTTTAGGGTTATCAATATTTAATAAATGTTTTCCTATTTTAGCGTCAGCGTTTTCAAGATTTGTATCTAAATCTGAAAGTGAGCCATCGCTTATTTGAGCAGCAAGCATGTCTATATTTGTATCAAGGTAAACTTGTGAAGCTTTCTTTCTAATAGCTTTTATGTTTTTAAGTGATGACTCTAAATTATTAGCTATTCCCTCTAATCTTTCTGGATTACCTATTCTAATTAATTCGTCTACAATTTTTCTTTCTTCAGTAGAAAACTTAAGGCCAACATTAACAAGTCCTTGTACATTCTTTTGGGATAAATAATTTTTTATTAGAATTATTTCACTTTCATCTAAGTCAGTATTTTGTATAGCTTTTAAAACTAATCCAGTTAAAGCTTGATCTTCAGCTTTTCCGATAAGATTTATAAGTTTAGTAACAGGTTCGTTTCCTAATGTTTTTAAAGTTTTTTCTTCACTAATATAGTCATCACGGGTTTGTCTAAGTGCAGTAATATTAGAATAAGCCTTTAAAGGGTCACTAAATGAATTATAAAAATAACTATCTTCATCCACTTCAATTTGAGCTTCAAGGTTTAATTTATCTGCTAAAAGTTTTACATTTTCATCAGCAAGTCCTGCAAGAATATTTATTCGACTAACTTGCGTAGAGTCGTATACATCTAGATTTTTTCTAAAAGTATCTGCTGTAGCAGCAAAGTCCATAATATCGCTAATATCATTAGGTAAATATTGAAGAATTTGTTCTTGAATAGCTTGCACTTCTGGAGTTAAAGTAACGGTTTTACTTCCATAACGACTAAGAGATTGAATAAGATTAAATCTTTGATCCATACTCAAGGAAGTCATTTTATTATTTATAAGACCTAATGCAAAACTAGTACTCTGTTTAATAAAAGATTTGTTTTTTTCAGATGGATCGTTAAGAACAGTCGCTAAGTCAGTTGTGCCTTGCTCAGTAACTTGTTGCATTTTTGCAAAGCCTTCAATATTTCCCGAAAGGCCATTATCAAAAGCTAAATCATTTAACTGAGCGTTGCGTTTTTCTAAGTCAAGTTTTGCTTGCGCCCTTTGTCTTCTAATGTTTGCTTGTTCTAAGGCAGCTGCTGATTTAACTGTCCAAATAGCACCAGTGTCTTTTATAAATTGACCATATTGACCATTTGTATGACTAGACATTTGCTCAAGGTATTCAAACATTGAATCAGAAAATAATTGTACAGAATTTGGTTTTCCATCTACAGCTTCCGCTAACACAGAAGCTTTAGCGTGTATTTCTTCTTCAATTGATTGCTCAAAGCGAGCGTTAACAACTCTCTGAAATGCTTCAGCTTGCGCTCGACCCATGCCCTGCATTTCATTTAAAGCTACAGGTTTTTTTGTTTTTGGATCAATGCCTTTAATATTTGAAAGAGCTATAGATCTACCAAGCTCATCTCCACTTTCTTTAGCTTGTCTTAAACCTTCGTTATAAAACATTTTAGAAAAAGAATTAGCTGATTGAGCAATTGCTTCAGCAGTTATTCTACCGCCTTCGCTTGCTCTTGCTACTCCTATTGGGCCAATAGAGTATTGTTTTTGCTCTTTAATTACTGCCATTATTTTCTCACTAGGCTGTAGGATTTAAAGGTTTTTGTTTGATTGTTTGATATTCATAATAGCCAGATGCTAAAGTTGTAAGTGCGCCTATAGTTGCAGATTGCATTGCAGCCGTACCTTCTATTCTTTGTGCAGTTGCTTGTTGTTGAAGCTTTGCGCCTTTAGCTTCTCCCATATAAGCTATATTATAAAGATCTTCTCCTGTGGTTTCTTTTTGTTTTTTGAAAAAAGCTTCAACAGATCTATCTGAACCAATATCTCTGCCCATAGCAGAAAACATTGCGTTGTTAGTAGAAGTGTTAGCAATATATTGCTCCCTTCTATTTTTAGAATTTTGAAGAGTTTGAATTTTATTTCTTACTTTGTCAGTTTCAACATTAAAAGCATTTAGCTTTGACGCCTCTTGTTGAGCTTTTCCAGCTGCGATTGAACCAAATGCACTCATAACAGTTGATCCTATAAGAGCCATTGTCATTGGTTCCATTAGATTATTAACTCCGCTACTATTCCATTAATCTGTAAGCCTAGTGGCTTGTCTTGCTCAATAGTTATCTGTGGATTTCTATTGTACCCCAAAGTTTTTACTTCTTTCTTCCCAGTAAAGCTTGAACTAACAACATCATTTGAATTTACCTTCATTGATTCTGTTGACTTAACATCAACAACAATGTTGGTAATTCCCCTTGTTGTGCCAGTTGAAGGCCCATTGCCCATGTTTGCATCTATTGGATTGCTTACTAACTTAGCAGTAAACTTCTTCCCAAACTCAGCGCTCTCATAGGTATTAACAAAATCACTTACTGCAATTGTATTACCCATGGAGTTGCCATGAACTGTACAGTAATATTTTAAAGAAGCAGGCGCATCGCTAGCTACTACTATAGTAACCTTAGCTCCAGCCTGTCCAGCCGTTCCCGTTGTAGTTACACCAGTTGTATAAGATGCATCTGCACTTGTTCTAAATGCAAAGGGATGACCAGAGTTTGATGAATCTGAAAGATCAAACACATAAGTATTTCCGCGAGAAAAACTAAGAGTAGGAGCAGATCCAGATATGCCAGCTATTGCGTATTTATTACCGCCATCATTTACTACAGTAACTGTATAATTTACCGTTGAAGGAGTAGCATATGCAGACAAATCAATGTCATTATTACTATCTACAGTAAACTGATTTAAGTAAGTATACCCACTAGAAGAGACATACCCATATACATCAACTACATCTCCGCTGCTATAAATATCACTTGCATCTACCTTGTTAGCAACAACAGATTTACTTTGCCATAAGTCTAAGCCTCTATCTGTATTAAACTCACAGAGATGTAGCTTACCATTACTATCGTATACATTTGCAAACAATCTACTGTGTATTGCTATAACAGATCCAAAGTTGCCAGACGTACTAACTCTAGTCCAAGCCGCTCTTTTTTCAGCCCTATTAGAAGTAAACAGAATTAAGTCACCATTAGTTAGTGAAAAGGCAGCGTATGAATCTGCAAGCTCAAATCCACTATGAGCTACAGATAAATACTTTGGAGAATCAATTAAATGAGAAGCTAGAGTAGAAATAGCAGATGATGTATATGCATCCTCAGAGTCACTGTATAAGTATTCCCTAACAATTCTGCCATTTTTCTGAACAAATATAGTTGCACCATCTATAGATGTTGGCGTTACAAACTCTGTACCATATGGTGTTTGCATTCTTATCTGAGCGTTAGTTGGAGTGATTGCTTGGTTCAAGTAAGTAGGAACATATAGTTCGCCAGTAGAAGTAAACACTTGAAGATCACGATTAGAAATCATGTATCTTATTTCGTGAGAGTCACCAGTTGCAGCAACTAAGTTAATTGAATCATCGTCAGCAGCCTCACCTACATCAAAGTTAAAGAAGCTACCAATCTTACTCATCCATATTGTATCAGGTTCAGATAACGTGCCGCCAAAGCACAGTCTGTTTTCATGAAAGACAACAGCAGCAGGATATCCTCTTACAGCAGAGAATGATTGTTCATCCCATGTTGTTGTTGGAGCATGGCAAGATATAGACACATGCCCACCACCATCCTCACTACTAGATGCAGAACCACCAGCCTGATAGGTGTAGGTATTATCATCTATTATTTCTCTAACTTGATCTGTAACATTTAAATTACCACTATTAATACCGCCAGTTGCAGAAGCATCTTGTACTGTAATTGCATCACCTACATTAAGACCATGATTAATCTGAGTAACCTCAACTGTGCTTGAACCATCTCTTGTTCTAAGAGGATTTAAAACAGATAAACGCGCAACAAGCTCATCAACAACAGTACCAGCTATTGTTGCTGCATCTGTTACTGCTGTAATTTCTATTTCCTGTTCATGATATCTAATTATTGTACCAACATGACCTGATGAGAAATAAGCTGGTCTGCCTTTAACTCCAGTATCTATTCTATAACCCCCCGTAGTAGAAGTTGTAGTAATACTGGTAACTGTTTTAAAATACTTTGTTGAAGTTACTGCTGAGTTGCTAGTTGTATTAATGGTTTCACTAATAGATGTTCCGCTTATATTAGTGCCATTAATTGTATGTGTCCTTGTAGCAATTGTAGAAGGCGTAATTACTATTTGCCTTGCTTCTGGAAATATTCCAGTTTTTCCAAACTCTCCAACTGCTAAATTGCTAGGCGTCCAAGGCGTATATGCAATTCCTGTGTCAAGTACTGCTGCGGTAACACTATAATAAACAAAAGCTGTAATTGATCCGCTTATTGCGCTTGGGTCAAACAAAAGGCTAGAGCTTTGGAATCTTGAGTATGGTTGATAAGTAACCTTATTATCTGCACGCGCATCAAATGAATAAGTATCTACCTCAAAAGAAGTAAGGCTTGTTCTTATAAGCAATCTAGGCGCAAACAAAGGATGTGATATAAACATTACATCGCCATACTGAGCAGCTGTATATTCTTGTAAATACTCCCTGTCAAAAGGAAGGGCTACTGAATTAACATCAGTAGTAAGGGTCTGAACTAAAGTTACATTGCCGTTTGTTTCAAGTTGAAAACATCTTACTTTCTGATGCTCAATAGATATTACATACTCTTCATTGTCATCAAATATAAATTTGTATAAATGAGACTGTTCTGGATAAGTTGAGCTAAAAGTAATTCCATAATTATATATATGCTTTAAGCCTGTTCTTTTTTTTACAGATCCTTCGCTCATAACAAGAAGGTTTTCTAATCGTTGGGCAGACTGATTATAAACAGGTGAATCCGTTCTCATTATTAATGAGTCACTGATTTCTCCATACTGAAAGCTGTTAATTGGAACTCTTACTTTCTGCATTAACTGCGCCTTTCAGCAATAAACCTCGATGTTGTTAGCTTGCGCGTTGTCTGCTGCTGAGAATCAATGTTCCTAGCCTTTATAAACAATGCCGCAGCTTTCTGCTCCATTAACTGAGCAAGCTGTGCATCCCTAGCTAAAGAGATTGCAAAGGAGCCAGCAAGAGTAAACTCAATTGCTGTAGTAAAGTAAGAAGGCCAGCTAGACTCAGGCGCTCTCTCAACATAATCTAAAACAACGGTATCGTTTGTATCCGCGTCACAGAATATTTTATTGCCGTAGATGTCGTATTTAATTAGTGCATCATTAATCGTTGCGCCTATTACCGTAACGCAAGATGCTGGAATGTGATAAGACGCTGAAAACCTACCCTTGGGAGCGGTTGCTAAGCGTGTAAGATCTATTTGAGTTGTGGCAAAACGCCAACGAAAAGAAGCAAATGAAGTCTGAACAATGTCTTCATATAAAGCATTAGCTACTTTTGCTTCAGATGTACTAGCTGCAAAGTCGGTAATCCCGTCAGCACCAATAAGATATAATGCGTTACTTGCAACTTCTAATGATGAATCAGCTACTCTTGGCATGTTGGTTTGGGGGCCGAAGCCCCCACTCCTTTAGGTATCAGTTGCGCTAATTGTATTACCATCAACAACGTCAACCGCAGTGGTTGCAACGCCGTTAAAGTAAGTCAATGTAGCTACTGGTGTGCCGCCTGATGCGGAAATAACGAAAATAACATCGTTAATATTTAGCATCGGGTGAGCATCTTCAAAGTAATCTTCTGCACGAACAACAGAAAAAGCATCTGTTGTAGTATAGTGCCACAAAGAAACACCAGAAGCACCACTCAAACGAGTAAGGTTTGCTGAATTATAAGCCATGATTAATCCTCTTAGTTATTATCAAGGACTTCATAGATACCATCGCTATCAATAACGACAGCACCCATAGACATCATTGATGTGGCAAGGTGTGAGACTTTTTCCGCAATATAGTTTACCTCAGTTTGAACATCAGCATTTACGCCAAGCCCTACTGAAGATGTATGGTACGAAAAGTTTTTACCACCAGCTACAGCAGACGTTGAAAAGATCTTGAATCCCAAGAACTCTTTCATTGTCATACCGCCAGCAAACGGCAGGTTCTGAGGGCCAACGTAATCAGAAGAAGCAAACTCATTAATATTAAACAAGTCAGCAAAACCAGAAGGAGACATAGCTAAATAGCGTTGCCCGTCTTCTGGAACGTCAGCATTCCCAAGGGTTTCAAACAATGACAACAAGTCAGCTTTGCTTACTGCGCTGCCAGTTGCACCAATCTGAGTGGTATTAGCACCAGCATCCATTGCTGTAATTAAGATTTCATCAGTCTTACGACCGAGTGCAGCAGCAGCAGATTGCGCTACAGCTTGACGCTCGTTGATGTTAATCTTTAATTCATCAAGCTTGTCCATGTACTCTGAGGCATAGAAGTCAGCCATTGTTACTTCGACATTGGTGTGCGCCAACTCCATTGGAGTTACATTACCGTTGCGAGATTTAGTAGTTGCAGTGCCTTTTCCGATTACTTGGAAACGAGCAGTTGAACCTGTGACATTTGTCGTACGCACAGTGTTCCGTAACTTGGAACCCATACGCTGATACGCCATATGTACTTCAGTTTCAAACTGCTTGATAAAAGCTACGTCTATAGTATTAGCCATTTTTACAGTCCTATTAGAAGTTTCAGTTAATCACAGGTATCCGCTTTTCTATCTCAGCGAGGGTATCCTTACGGGCCTCTCAATGTATTACGGGCTGTCGTGGTTCATCATAAACACAATTTTGATCTAAATTGCAACGAACAAATTCAACATACTTATTTCCGTTCTGCGTAGACACACCAACAGGATCAAAGCCTAGCCACGTTGCCCAGCTTACCATGCCTTCGTAATCAGCAAGAATTGTCATAGACATATGCGATTGGCTTTGATCAAAAAACTCTACTAGCATTTTTGATCCACGCGCTAGCATAGTAAAGTTTTCCCTTATTTTACTGGAAAACATAGCAAACATTTGGGGCCAGTCTTGATCTTCGCAAAACCAAAGACCGCCAACAAACAAAAGCTCACCCCCATCTTTACGACAAACATAAGCCTCAGATGTTTTGCTCATTACTTCTAGTGCAGTCCTTACATCGCAATATCCAAGTAATTTTATTTCTCTGCGATTTTCTTTTGAAAGAACTCTTTCAAGCTCATCAATGTGAAAAGATTTAAGGGGAGTCAAATAATAACTCCCCCTTTTTATAATCTTAACTTCTTCTTTTGTGAAGTTGTTGCCAGCCATCGTCTATCTGCTTTATATAGTTTGGATCTCTACTCTTAGGCTCCCAATACCTTGGGTCTTTCATTAGTTCTTTTAATCCAGTTTCCGTAAGAGAGGGAGATGGGCTAGTATTGCCAGCAAAATTACCATCCTTCATTTTTTCCATAATAGTTTCTAGCGCTATAATGCCTTCGTGAGATTCGCACATACGCTCAATAGCTGGCAGTGCATCTTCTGGAAAAAACTTATTAGCAAACATAGACGCAGCTTCAATTCTTGTGCTGGCATTATCACCAAGCTTTTCTGATTCAGCTTCCATATCTGGCTGAGTTCCATTAATCGCCTGAGCATACATCTCTATGCCCTTTTGAAACTCTTCTTGACCATAACCGTTTTCAAAAGAATGCTCAGACCACCACTGCAAAAGATCATTGTCAACAGCAAGATTATCATCAACAATATCTGGAAGCTGATAATCACCAGCAGTTTCTGGCCTATCAGCAAAAGCTTCTGTTTTTATTTCCTCAAGCAAAGCCTCTCGTATTTCTTCATCCTTGCCGCCAAGCTTGGATTCAAGTTCCTTATACGCTTTTGCTAAGTCTTCACCTGTTTTATATTTTTCTGGCAACCACTCTGGACGCTCAGGCGCAGCCGCTTGATCTACATCCTCTTGAGTTACAAAATCACGGCCATCCGCTTCCGCCGCTTCAATTGCTGCTTCATCATTCATTTGTCTTTACTCCTATGTGCATGTGATATGCGCTGTTCAAGAAGGCCAACAATATATCGCTGCCCCTCTATATGCCTTAGCTCTTCTGTAGATACATTAGGCCCATTAACCATCTCAATAGTTACAGACCTGAGATATTGAAGCACAGCCTTTCCAGTAGGCGTGTTAAATATCTGAGCTATGTTCTTGCTTATTTCAACGTCCCTATCTATGTGACGCTGTATTCCGTCTATGCCAATATTAGCTTTCGTCGCCAACTTGCATTCCTTGTTGCTGTTGAGCCATTTGCTGCTGAGCCATTTGCTGCGCAACCGCAGCTATTTGTCTACGCTGTTCTTCGTCACGAATCAAGCTCTCTGGAACACCAAACTTTTTAGATAGGAATATAGCTGTCTTCTCTGAATCAATTAACATCTGCATCATCTCAGGGCCAAAGGCTCCACCAACAAGTTCTAAGAAGCGCGCAACACTTGAGATATCTTCATTTGCTTGTGCTTGAGCAAGTGGAGATACAGAACGCACTTTAACTTCCCTGCCATTTACTGTAGGTACTTCTATGCGGCCCTGCTTCTTTAGGATGTAAATTACACGCTGAAGTACGGGCTGCACGAGTTCTGCTTGCAATCTTCCAAACGAAGAACCCATTCTCCTAGATAAATCAGCCATTCTTTCGGCCACCTCAGTTGCAGTTGCAGGAGTTTTGTTAGGATCGGCAAGCATATCCATGAACAAAGCCTTGCGAATATTAAGCCGCATATCGTTAAGAACAAGCTGCGCTACATCAAAGCGACCTGCTGCTTGTATAGGCTGAAGCCCAGCAGAACCCATAGCCTTTGGTATAATAGTCCCCGGTACTAAATTAATTGTATCAACATTAACTACACCATCGTCTTCCATTTGATATATACCAGAGATAGACATCTGAGCATTCTCAAGAATAAGCTCAATGGTTAAGTTAGTAGTTTTAATAGCAGATAGAGCATTAAGAATAGGTCCACGACCATATACCTCACCAGAACACTTAGACCATCTAAAGCAAATAAAAGGATTAGATCCTACGCCCTTCATTTGTTTTTCGTATAGCGTTGTTTTGGTACTCATGCAAAATGCATAGTGATAGTAAGCTTCTTCGTTTCGCTTACTGTAGTCGCGGCATACAAGTTCAAGAACAGTAGTTTCTCTGTCCTTGCCCATTTGCTGTTCGACCCTTGGATCAAACTGACCATCAGGAAAAAGAATTCTTAGTTCATCAAAGGGAATCTTCTTGCGCTCTCTAAATACATGATCAATCTTATCGTCTGGCCCAGTATCAAGTACGACATGTGGAAGGGGTATTGCGGTAAAGTTGACTGGATTAATTGAATCCCCTTCTTCGACGCACAAGACACCAGTACCAACAGCCAAGTCCATAAAGGATTCATGAACCTCTTGGCTAAAATTGGAGTTCTGCAATACCTCAAATACATATTCAGTAACTTCATCTAGCTCGTTATCAATTGCTTCACGCTGATCCTTTGGCACTTCACTGCCAGACACAAGATCAGCCCACCTAGCAAAGTTAGGCACAATGCCAGACTGCAATCTGCTAGCAAACTCTTGAACACCAACTACTGCTGTTTCATCAAAGATCTTTTCATCTCTGCGTTGTCCAGCTTCTTCATAATAAAACGACTCACGTTGAGGCAGAGCGTATTCATAACACTCCTCAAAGAGAGGAACCCAGTTTTCCCGAAAGGCTTTTGCCTTCTGGTACTTCTTTAGTTTTTGCTCTGCCAATGTATTCATGAGTTAAACCGCCCTAAGAATCCAGCGCCGCCAGAGCGAAACAAAGATCTACGGCCACGACCACCGCGCATACCACGCTGTTGCGTTCTTGCAGATAAAGCCTCGCTAATATCTTCACGTTTGCTTTCTGCGCGTTTTTCTACTTCTAATCGCTTTGCTTGTTCTGCTGCAACCCTTTGATCTGCTGCTGCTTGCTTTTCCTCACTAGAAGGGCCACCACCACCAAAACACATAGCTATCTCCTACATTCTAGACCAAACGCCAGCGGATCTTCGCATACGTGGGCCTTTGTTAAACACATCAAAGTTTCTTTTAGCTACTACAGGCTTAGACGGTTTCTGATTATTCATCAAGGCTCGTCCTTCGCCAGCACCTAACAAGAGATATTGAAGCGCATCATGAATATGCGAATACATGTTTTTATCTGGTTTGTCAGCATATCTTTCACCAGACACTTCCATGCGCTTATACTGATAGCCGCCCTCAAAACCTTTAATAAGCTGTGGGCAACGCCTGTCAATTAAAAATGCTGGCTTACCTTCGGTCATCTTGTTCAGCTGAGAGGAGACTGATTCAAGACGTAGGTCAACAGAGTTGGAGGGCGCTGGAAACGCCTTCAAGCCAGCACCGCGCAGAATGTGAAAAGGAGTCGATTCATCAGTCTGCGCTCTAAAGTCTCCCGCTGGATCGCCATAAATATATACATCAGAACATTCTGAAAACCTTGTGGCTATTTCCTGTCGCAGCACCTCAGCAAATCTTACAATGCCCATATCGAATGCAACGACTTCAGCTTGGATTAACCACCTTCCCCTTACCTTTTGCCCTAGCACGGCGGCGGGGGTTAGGCCAAAGTCTAAGCCGACATAAAGGGGCAACGAAGCGGCAATGGCAATTTCTTCTTTTGCAACATGCGTGTCTGCTGCGAACATTGGGTATATAGGTTTGCCATCTTGAATGGTTCCAAGCTGGTTCATTACATAAACATCTATCCAACTTTTTGTCTTACCTTGAATTAAATTAGGGTAATAAGACTTTAACATATGCTTTGTGTTTTCAGCCTTACCGTTTGGAACGTAACTTTCTACTTCACCTTCTTCATTCTTCTGCGCCACCATCCCAGAGGGCTGCGTATAGAAAGACCAGTTGTCTGGTTTAACCAGCATCTTAGCTTGCTCACGCGGTATATGATCTGGGATTGGAACCTCTCCAGCCATAATGGGCCACCAATGATCTTCTTCAGGGGCGTTGGTATCGGCAATAACGCCAGTCCAACTAGGGCCACCATCACGCATAGAAGGAAACCGCCCAACACGCATCGTGCAAGCATCAATAATACTTTTAGGAATCTCTCGGGCCTCGTTAATCCAGATGCCGGTAAGTTCCAAAGATAAGAGTTTCTTGACATCTTCTGGCCTATCAAGTGCAAGGAAAATAACCTCAAGGTCTATGTCTCCCTTTTTAATGCGGTGAGTGTACGGAACAGACCAAGTAAATCTACCCCAGTCGCTTTCGGGAAACCAATCAAGCCAAGTCTTAATAGTGGTAGTTCTTAGCTGTGGATTGGTATTACGAATAATAGCCCAACGGCTTTTGCGTATACCGCTCTCTGATTTCTTTTGAGAAAGCGCGCGGCGAAATACTTCAACACAGCAACCAACAGATTTACCAGAACCAACTGGGCCTCTTACGCCACGAAAGAATGTATCGTCTTTCATAAAAGCCTTGAGTACGTCACCATCTGGTTTGTACTTGAAGTCAGTCATCTAAGCCCCTTGTTGACTCCAAAACGAATCATGTTTTCTACAACCTCAGGCGCAATGCTGTCTATAAGCTGATCGCATTTATAATCATCAACAAATGATTCGCCCAACTTATCAACCACATGAGCAAAGTGAACCTTGCGTACTATCTTACGCAGCATACTAATCTCTTCTGGCTTTAGCGTAGAAGTAAAACTCATGTTCTGTACTGCCTTACTTTATTGGCAATAGCTTTCGGTTGAGCCACATGCTGCTTACCCGCTGCCTTACCCTTTCGTTTAGCTCTGGTTGTAGCTGCATATTCAGAATCACTAAGAGCAGCGATAGCCTTACTAGGAAGATAACGCTCACCAGTCTCACTAGACTTCTTGCCAGACTTGGTACGCCACTTCTGCTTACCCCAGTTAAGCAATGACTTCTGCGGAGCTTTCATCTGTAGCCGCCACCAGCAGCTTTATAACGCTTTGCTAAAAGTTGCGCTTTCCTTGCTGACCACTTGCCAGCAGCAGTGCCTTGAACATTTGCAGCCTTTATTCTGTTGAACAAAGACTTCCGCATCTTAGGCTTGGTATAATTACCAGCGGCATTAACCGCCATTTTTCTTTGCCGCCATAATCTTTTTCTTTAAAGAAGCGGGTAAACTTTTCTTCTTACCCTTCAACATAGAACTCTTAGGACGACCAACCTTAGTTCCGTAAGTACCTTTTCCCATTGGCATAGCTATTAATCCTTATTCATATATTTTTCTAATTCTTCTACTTGCCTTAGCAAAGAATAATGACGACCACTTAATACTCGCTGACCACGCTTTGCTGTTTCACTCTCATCGCGCATTTTGTCTTCACTCTTGTAAAGACGCTCAACCTTGCGCTTAAACTTTTTTAACAAAGTATTATTCTTAGCTCTCTCAACTTCATCAAGCTCTCTGCTTAACTTATCGTACCGATCTCTATCTTGCCTATCCATAATTAGATCCATTCGGCATCAGCAAAGAACGAGCCTGATAACCCTTCCGCTTTACATCCTCTAGCTTAGGCTTATCCCTCTTGGCTTTATCTATAGATAAAGAAGGTAACTCACCGAACTCAGGCTTCTGAGCCGCATATAGCGCTGAAGCACTAGGCCCAGTATTTCCAAAACACATAGCTATGCCTTTCCCGCATTCTTATTGCGCTTAATAGATCTATTCACAGCCCTGCCAACAACTCTTAGATTACCTTTAGAATTATCTCTTGGGTTTCCGTTCTTGTGGTCAACGTCCTTGCCATCACCACGCTTGGCAATGCCAGCTTGCTCCATCTTGTAACGAGCCTTCTTACGCTTTCGATTATCCTCCATGCGCTTAGAAGACTTGTCGTACTTGCCCTCACCAGCCTTAGAATAATCCCGAACATAATTCTTGCTACTGGGCATTAACACTTCCACTTTCGTAAAGCTAAAGCCTTCCTAGTAGGACGACCCTTCTCATCTTTCATTGGCCCCTTAACACCACTCATCCTAGCGCAAAAAGATTTCTTTCTAGGCCCACCCTCAGGTTGAGGCCGCTTTAAATTAGCACCAGTTTTATTTTTAAAATACCTACGACCAGCAGCGTTTAAACCACCTTTAGGATTCTGATACTTTTTTGCGACCATAACCTTTACTCTTCAATAAAAGCTTTGCCTTGGAATTAGACTTCCGAATGGGCATCTTCTCAGGCTTCTTAGAATATCTCATTTCTCACCCTTAACAGATAAAATATTTTTTGAGAACCTTTTTTAAGAAAAATGTGAGTAGGGGATCACATAGACATCCAAGGTCACGAGTTTTCGGGGCCACCCCCTAGCTAAGTTACCACCAGCCAAACGGTTGCACGGGACAAACAAACTCAGCCTAGATCAATGGACACCTTGATATCCCCAGCCACCTGAACCTGTGAACGATCAATAGGCTTATACCCAGCACGATCCAACAAATCCTTACTAGCCTCAAGCTGAACGTACTCAGACTTAGCACTCGTAGCCAACCTACGCACTGTACCAGCAGCCAAAGTAGCACTCAATCCAAACTCATCATTCATCCGCTGCATCAAGTACTGCTGCACATGTGGCAACTTCATCGTCTTAGTTGCAGTTACTCTTCCAGATTCACCCTTAGCATATCCAGCCAGATCTGCTGCTTGTGCTATCGTACAACCTTTTGCTACAATCGTGTCTACTAACGCCGTCTGTTTATCAGTCAGCTTCCTGTTTGCTGGAACCATGTCACCCCTGTTTTCTAAGCTTAGTCATTATTAAAACATCTATCGTATGTCTCATTCGCTAGCCCCCCTCTCCCTCTCTCCCCCCATTACGACACCATTTCTTATAGAGCTGTCAATAGTGACGTAACGTAACTATCCTTATTACCCTACGTCACACCTGATTATTACAGTTGACACCATTTGGGCGATGGCCGCGCTACTCATGAACAGAGCCTAAAGTCTCTGCCTTTCAGGTGAGTATCGTTCCCTCCTTCGTCGGCTATCGCAAGGTAAAAGGTAGCTGGCTGTTAACCAATGGCTTACACCATTGGGCCATCAAGTAGGGGGAATCTTGCCCGATTCCCCCAGCTATACGCTTCCCCCATATGGCTAAAGTAAGAAGCAGAAAAAGACTAATAAAAAGAATTTGGACCAACTCCGAAGCTCGCGTCTGGCCCCCACCGTCATGGAACAGCCAGAACCTGCAGTCAAGACGGACGTGGTTGCGTCTTGACTCCAGAACCATGGCAATTCCCTGTCGGAGTTGTCCAGCCCCTCACTTCGGGCCGGTTCAAATTACGAGAAACACACAAAAGTTAACGCTTAAAATGGAGAACTAAAATGACTGCTTATGAAATCGCTACAAAAAACCACACAAAAGCCGAATTGATTGCAATGGTTGAACGCGCAAACGGTCTAGCTATAGACGCGGAAAAAGACTTCCAACACACAAAGAACCAACTAAATAGCTTGCGCGTTGATGCAAACCCCGCAGCCGATGCCAACAAAACCCGCACTAATCAAACCGACCCAGTAACGGATTTCTTAAACCACATCACGACAGATGAAACGCTATACCGCGACCGCCAGTTTACAGTAACAGACACTTGCCAATTTGACCGCCGCGTTATTGTTGAGGCCATCATTGATAAGCTCTATTGGCTGAAGACATCCCGCAAGGGCCATGACGCCTACGCCATGAGCACCAAGGAACGCGCAGAGTATGCAATGCGCCGCAACGATGGCACCGAGATCGGACTAACGCAGCTAAAAGCGGCAGTCTCAGAGGCACGCGCAGCGCAAAGCAAGCTCGCATTGTTTGATCGCATGCAAGACCAGTTGCGCGGTTACTACGCTGAAACCTTTGGCAAGTCTTACATTGCCTACGGAGAAAACGAGGGCAACGTACCAATAAATCAGCAGCCACAAGCCATCCCCGCTGACATCGCGGCAGACATGGCGGCGCTTGGCATCACACCGCCCGCCGATCAGACGGCCAACACAAACGGCGTTGAGACAATCGCAGATGTTGCATAGCAGCGCACAACATAAACCAACAAGGGGCGGCCAAACGGTCGCCCTAAAAATTCTTCGGCCCTCCGCTTCGCTACGGGCCTCATTCGCCAGAGGAAAAAACAATGCTTAAATTACCAAACATCCCGCCAAATGATAGCGACGACTTCCTATATGACGACGACCTGTGGCTAGATGCAGATGACATCCGCTTGCAATGTGGTGTCCTCACTCCATATGAAGCATCGCTTGATAGCGACAGGCAGGAGAAAGCATGGCATTGAGCCATGCAGTCTCCTATCAAAATATGTCACTCCACCCACCCACCCCCGTGCCATTTTTTGATAAAATAAAAAGTGCGCCATGCTATTCCTCGTTCCTCGGGCATGGTCGCGTATCGTGCAATGGCACTCCCTCCCCAGAGTTCTCCCCCCAGACTGCGGCTAACTACGGTGAGAGTAATTTGGCGCAAGTTGTGCCAACATTTCATGACTAAAATATTATAAGATGATTCAAACAACAGGAGAAACAAAATGTTAAAAACTATATGGATTGCATTCGTTGCATTCAATTCACCCGAAGATTGCGACAAGTTTATAGAAAACAATTCATCACTTGTTCATGGTGAAATACAATGCGTCATTCATAAACATGAAGTGCCAGCAATAAAACCAAAACGAAAACCAAAAGCGTCCGAGTAATATAGTATAGTGACGTAACGTAAATAATGACTTTAACTATTGTCACTGCAATAATGCAGTACATAACCCACGGAGAACTAACATGAGACTCAACTACATTGACTACGCAGATCTACCTTTGTCTGTAATGTTTACCAAAGGTGACATCGATGCGATCCATAAATTTCTTAAAGATAACACAAGTGCAATTGCTAATTGCACCACACCACATGCAATGGAACAAATTGCAGTTTGCTTTGCAGACATACATGCAAAACTAGAAGAGGTATAACATGAAACATTTCTCAATGAGTGACTTCAACTTTCCAGTTGAACAACAACCAATTCACGATCAGCTTGGCAATATTATTGCTGGTCATCAAGCTGTTGTGCGTACCGACACCGATCAGGTGTTAGGCGTACACGGATCACGCTACAAGATTGTATCACACGATGATGTAGTCAACTCAGTTCTCGACGGAGTAAAGTCAGCAGATCTATCAGCTGATTATGAAGTAAGCGTCGATGTACTTGAGGACGGTCGCAAACTAAGAGGTGAGATACTATTTAATAATCTTACTGTTGAACCAGCAGTCGGTGACTACGTTAAGTTCCGAGTCAGCTTCTTCAATAGCTACGATGCATCTTGGTCTTTCTCTCAGCAAGCCAATGGCTTACGGCTATGGTGTCTCAATGGCTGCACTACACCTGACACAGTAGCGCGTAGTAGATACAAGCACACTGCATCCATCAACGTCGAAGGTGCAGCAGCCAAGGTAGTCAATGGACTTGAGCACTTTCAATCTCGCAAGGATATCTGGCAAAGCTGGATGCAAACCAAGCTAGAGCAACCACAGATCGAAAACTTCTTTAAGAAGACTGTCTGCAAAACATTCACACGTCAGCAGTCAGTCACCAAGACCAACGAAAAGCAACTAGAAAACTTGCTAAGTCTTTGGAGCGGCGAGCGCAGCAACCTCGGCTCTAACAAATGGGCACTATACAACTGCCTTACTTACTGGGCTACGCATACACAAGATCTGCGTAAGCCAGAGATTGCTAAGTACAATCGTGAGTTACAGATTGCCAGCGCAATGAAGTCAAAACAATGGGAGGAGATGGCATGAGACACGGCGAAGTATACAAAAAGAAAAGCTCTTGGTGGTACACCAAACAAACAGAGGGCAGCCCATTGCGGCTGTCCAGTAAGTTCAAAACAAAAGCTAAAGCCTTTGCTGTAGCAGAGCAAGAACTTAATGACGGACTTATTGATAACCTTCATTCATATAAAGCTAATGGAGTGTATGAATTTTGCATGGCTACTTGCCAAATGAAAGGAGAACTACAATGAACTATAAAATTGAAAAGAATATTCCAATATCTAAACACGGACATATCGGGTCAGGTCATTTGTCAAAGATTATAAAACAAATGGAGGTTGGAGATAGCGTTGTTCTTAAAAATAGAAAAAAAGCAAATAGCTTTACTCAGACTATAATAAGAATGGGTTATAAAGCAGTAACTAGAAAAGTTGATAACGGTATTCGTGTGTGGAAAATGGAGAACAAAAATGCGAATGAGTAAACAACACTATGAATTTATTGCAGACACAATTGGGCCAATGGTAGGTTGGCCGTCTCACCTACACTCAATAGCTGATGAGCTAGAGAAAACTAACCCACGTTTTAATCGTGAGAAGTTTCTGCAACGTGCAACTAAAGCTTGGGAGGACAACCATGACATACCAGATGTTGATGACCACATCCCTTATTGAATGCCCAGAGTGCTACGGTCATGGCACTCTGACTTACACTAGGTTTATTAGGCAAGGTTTCGATGTCGATGTAGGCTACGAAGAAGAATACAAAGACACCTGCTTCAACTGCAATGGTGACTGCGAGATCGAGATAGAACCAGAAGATCTTGACAACGATGAATGAAGTGCTGCACTAATGCAGCATGAAATCATATCTCAAATATCTAGAAGACAAAGCAGAGGGGTGCGATATCCCTTTGCTTGCAGCATTCAAGCAAGCTGATGTACCAACATCAACTTACTATCGTACAATTAACTTAGTGTCTGAGCTTAGATATGAAACAGCAAGTAAAGTTTCAAATGCTATTGAGTATCTACACAAGGCTAATGAAATGAAAGAGTACGCAAAGAAAGTAGGGCCATCAAAGCGCAAGAACATTTCAATTAGATCTAAGTTTAAAGCTTGAAAAAAGCACAAGCTATTAACTGCATTGCTTGCGAAACAAAAACAATTTGGTTCGTTGCAATACTTAAAAACAATAGCGGCGGTACATACGAAAAGCATTGGTACGTCTGCCTTCATTGCTATGAGGAGGACAAGTGGCAAATCGTAACAAGAACAAAGGAACTTACCACGAAAAGTGGTTCGTCGACTGGCTTACGAAAGCGGGTATCAAAGCCAAGAGGCAACCCCTCTCAGGCAGTTTGGGAGGAGAGTATAGCGGCGACATCAAGCTTGAACTCTTCGGTCAAGAACTGGTGGGAGAAGTAAAGTATAGGGACAAATCTAACTTCCCCAGCCCATACACAGTATTAGATAAGCGAGACATTGCTTTCTACAAAAGACGGACAGGCAGTCCGCAAACGTTAGTCATAATGACTGGCGAACAATTCCTAACATTCATGGAGAACGCACATGGAAAATCAAAACAAGATGATAAAAGCTTACCTTGAAAAAGGTAAACGATTAACATCATTAGAAGCATTAGATTTGTTTGGCTGTTTTAGATTATCAGCTAGAATATCTGAGCTTAAAACTTCTGGTTATTATATAGAAAAAACTATGATCGAACTTCCAAGCGGTAAAAAAATAGCGGAGTATTACAAGCCATGAAGAAACCTAAATCAATAGGCGCTGCTGTAGCTAGCAGTGTGTGGGATGCACACATTACAAAAGCAACAAGCTCACCACACTACGCTAAAGAATACAAAAAATATTCTTATGTACTAGATGAGTATGAAATTATAGCCAAGCGTATTAAGAATGGTGAGCCTGTTGGCGAGTCATATCTTAAAGGTGAGCAGAGGAAAAAACTTCTTGAGCTTACTGACTTACACCACGCTGACTTCAAAAAATATCTTGAGTAAGCTGCGCATATGCAGTAGGGTGTACAAATAGAAAGCCATTTAAATGGTTACAAAGGAGAACTAAATGAACCGCAAAGGTTTCATAGGCGGCAGTGACTGCGTAAAAATTATGCAAGGCAAATGGCTTGAGCTATGGCAAATCAAAACTGGTCGCGTAGAGTCAGACGATTTGTCTCGCAATATTGCAGTACAACTTGGTAGCTGGACTGAAGACTTCAATCTTAAATGGTTTGAGCAAGAGCATAATTGCGTACTGTCTGGGCATCAAGAAGAACTAGAAGATATGATTGGCACTGTGCCAGCTAAAGGTATGATAGATGCTCGCTGGGGATCTCGCATTGTTGAAGCCAAGCACACCAATCCATACAAAAATATAGATGACATTATCGAATACTACATGCCACAGATACAATTGTACTGCTACTTGTCAGATACAGATGGTGCATACTTCTCAGTAATCTTTGGTAACAACAAGTGGGAATCAACTTATGTCTCGTACAACCACAAGTATTTCAATTCTATGTGGGCAGTGGTGTCAGACTTCTGGGGTTACGTTGTACGCGACGAAGAACCGATTGGTATTCAAACGCCAGACATCTCCATTAACAAGGTTGAGGTGGACAACATGGTCAAGCGAAACGCCAACACAGACAACCAGTTTATCGACGCAGCAGTTACCTACATCAACGGGTACGAACACAACCGCGTGTTCGAGAACGCAAAGAAAGATCTTAAAAACATGGTCGATAGTAACGAACGAGAAGTTTACTGCGACCACCTTACAATCAAACGAGACAAGCGGGGATCACTCCGCATAACAAGGAGAACCAACAATGACTAATAACCTCGACATCTGGGACAAGCTAGCCTCTTCAGACCCCAAATATCTGAAGAAGGTTAGCTTCGGCAGCCGATCATTCACCGCCATCGACCCGCAATACCAAGTCAGAAAGATGACCGAACAGTTCGGAGCAGTCGGTGATGGCTGGGGCTGGCACAACACAACAGAGATTGTGCCTGTAAGCAACGGAGACAGCGCTGTGTTAGCGCATGTTACTGTCTGGCATACATCACCAGCAAATTCATTTGGCCCTTTTACAGGGTGCCGTAAATTCTTTGATGCAGCTAAGGGTCGTATGGCTGAAGATGCACCGAAGATGGCTATCACTGATGGCCTAACCAAAGCACTGTCGCACATTGGATGTGATGCTGACATCTTCTTAGGTAAGATGGATGGCAACAAGTACGATCAAGATAGTGGTAACAAGAGCAGTGGCTGGTAGTCACATAACACAGGAGCCAGAAGCATGGCAGATCAACAGTACGATGACACAAATAGAGGCGCAGCCTTCACACCATTCCCAACACAGCAAATGATTTTACAAGGTAAGGTCAATGTAGAAGGCGTAGATTCAAAAGTAGTTCTTGTCAAAGACCAAGCCAAGGATGGGCGTAGCATTGTCGAAGTCTATCAAAAGATGGCAATCATGTTTGACAACGACAAGAAGGGCAATGATGCAGCACCCGATTACTCTGGCCCCGTTGGTGAAAAAGGATCACCAGATGAAAAGCGAATTGCTGGATGGAGACGCATGAAAGATGGTAAACCTTATATGTCCTTTCAGATAAGCGACAAACAACAAAGTAAAAAATCTGCATCTTCACCCTTGTCAGAAGATAGCATTCCGTTCTAAGCTAAGCTTAGTTCTCCAGAGGGACGTCCTGCCCTCCTCACAACTGCCTCGCTTAGTCAGATCACTCTGCATAGCGGGGCTTTTTTTTACCCAAAGGAAACAGCATGGAAACATGGAAGCAAATAGAAACTCGACATCGCCGTGAAAAAATAGAGCTAGTAAAAGCATTAGCAAAATCTCGCTGCACTCAAACACAAGCAGCAAAAATTCTTGACGTAAAGCTAACTGGATTAAATAATTTTATTCACCGCAACAACATATTCTGGCCTGTCGTAGAGCAAGGGAGAAAACAATTATGAATGAGAAGTTACTAGCTGCAATGCTTGAAGACGCAAAGCAAGTTAATAAAAGAGCCAAGGAAAGAGATGGCCAAAGCAGATTCTTAAAACAAAACAATACTAATTATTATATGGGTGGCAAAGATGCCAAGCCAGAAACAAAAGAAATAATCAGACTAGCTTTAGAAGGCAAAAGCAGAGAGCATATATGCAGACGCATGTCCTTTATGGGATACAGTCGCACCTTAACTTTAAAAACTTTATCTCGTCACGCAGATAAAATTAATAGCCTAAAGCATTAACTCAAAGTGAGGGCCATCAATGAATGGCCTTCGCCCTTGCTCTCTTCGTCTATCAACGTAAGCATTCATAGCATCTTCCATTGTGCCTTCCCACTTACGAATGTCAGGTACATGCCAAGCTGCTCCCCAACGCACAGCCACACCAGCAGCTTCAGCACCTTCCTTCATAGCGTCAGCCAAATCGTCATAGAGATTAAGCTCCCAAGAACCACGGCCCTCAATGTAAGCCATCAGATCAACAGCCAATCCATCTAAATGTTTTGATTTCATAGTCTGGCTAGCGCCCTTAGCTACTAACGCTTTCTGCATTTCAAGAGTACGCATGCCTTGAATAACCCCGAAGTCTGTCTTCGTTGCCGTAATTGCAAACTTAACTACAGAAATCATGCGCTCATCTATACCGTCCATTCGATCAAGGCTGCGCTGCGATAATTTAAAACTCATTTCTTTAACCCCTTCATTGTACGGATTCCAAAGCTTGCAGCTATTGAAGCATACATTCCCCACTGCACCCAGAGCGGTGTGGTTTCTAAATTAGCAAAGCCCTGTGCCATTACATCTTGCATAGAGGGAATAAAATTCATGCAAAGAATAGCTACAAAAACTATAGTCCATAGCTCATCCTTCCAAGAATCCTTTGATGCCTCTATTGCTGACTGCTCCCAGTCCATCTCACCAGTAGCTTGCTTGAGTTTGATCTCCGCATTAGCCTTCTGAACAGCAGTCTTACCGTCTATGTAACTACTAGCAAGACCACCTAATGCGCCTACAATCTGACCAATCATTTTTCAGATCCCACCCACACTGCAAACGCACCTGTTAGCGCGCCCGTAACAGTTGCTGTAAGCGCAGTAGCTTGAGTGCTGACCACATCTTGCGGAAGAGACATAAACCATTCAACAACTCGTATATACATAATGGTCATAACCAGCATCATAACGCGTGGCATTATCTTCCATGCTAATATCTTATCCATAGCCTTTGTCATTTCATTCCCTTTAAAAACTCAGTTAAGAAATACAAAACAGCAAAGCCGCCAACGCTTAACGAAGCAATCACGCCCCAAGAAATATATTTAATTGTAGCAGCTATCTGCTTCTGTCTTTGCTCAGCTTCCTTCTTTCGCTGAACGCGCATCTTAGCCTCAAAAGCTAAGAAAGAATCCCAAGTGCCGGGCTTGCCATACAAACGGCAGATAGATTCTAATTCTTTTCGTTGCTCTTGTATCTGTTGCAGTGCAATAAACTCATCAAAGTCATCAGCAGACTTGCCCATAACTTTAGAAAACAAACCGTCTTTCTTGCGGTTGCCCCTAGCTTTTAGATCTTCTTCTGCACCAACAAGATTTTTAAGTGGCGAAAGAAAGTCACTAACTTCCTTGCCATTAGATACAAACTTTTTAATTGTAGAATAAGCTGCGTTGGCTGCGGCTAACTCAGCTAACATAACTTAGCTCATCATGTTCATTCGCAAAAGCAAAGCAATAATGAATGCACTTGTTGCAATCATAATAGCCTCAAGCCGCTTTACACGATTAAACAAATCTTTAAATTGGATATCCATCTCAGTTTTCATAGCTATTAACTGTTTCTCAACAGCATCAATTCTATTATGTGCAGAAGCAACAGTTTGTTTAGTCATGCTATATCATCCACAATTTCTATTTCTATGTATCTACTATTTGGATAAGTCTGCACACCGCCACCAGCAAAAGTAACTTGAATTTCACCCTCATAACTTCCAACAGTATCTGTGTTAGCTGCAATCCAAGTGTATTGAACATCGCCTGTTGTTGCCCCAGTTACAGCAGCCGCTGCATCTACCTTAGCTGAAGACTCACCTAACTTTCTCATCTTAAACAGAACAGTAGAGCCAGTTAAGTCTGGCACACTACCATCACTATTAACTAGAGTGGCTGACAAGATGGGTCTTGTATCATTTTGTTTTATATAAAATGTCATAACCTCATTCCTTTTCCCTTAACTACAATAGTTTAAGCTACATTTGCAAACACTATATCATCATGAAGAATAACGTCATTGAAACTTGTTGTTATTAAAACCTGAGAAGTAGAGCTATAGATTATTGCTTCAGTAGCAACATCTATATCTGGGTTAGCAACAATAGCCTTAATATAAACTAAAGAAGAATCCTGCCCTGTTAAAGCAAAGCTTCCAACATCTGAAATAATTGACTTACCATTTATAAAGGCAACGCTTTGACCAGTCAGAGCAAACGAAGCATGATCTGCTGTAAAGTTGTAGTTTGTAACTTGAGCCAAGCTAGCGTCTTGACCAGCTAAGGCGAACGAACCCGCACCAAAACTTTCAGTAATAGATTTTTTAAGAGATACGTTTTGGCCGTTTGACGCAAACGAACCAACGTCAGCAATAAGCTTTGCGCCCGCATCAAATATAACATCTTGCCCTGACAAGGTAAACGAACCAGTGC
>Ga0209535_1000432_pt1 | contig 29312 bp, 49 predicted proteins | sample LinPmetageLP28_FD_184041 | JGI IMG/M metagenome (GOLD analysis project Ga0209535, IMG submission 184041) | Marine viral communities from the Pacific Ocean - LP-28 (SPAdes) (version 2) | ecosystem: Environmental > Aquatic > Marine > Oceanic | place: Pacific Ocean | collected 2009-08-22
ATAGTAATTGTACTATGTTTTATATGTAGTATGTTATTAGTAGTAGTAGGCTATCCATTTTTGGGTTGGTTGCTAGGTGTGTATGCGATATTAAGAATTGCATATAGTTTTATTAAATTAGAGGATAATATATTATGAGTAATATAAGTAATTGGACTAAGCTACTTAGCATATTAAATAATATGCCTTTAGATGGGTGTTATGATGATATAATGAGTAGACAAATAAAAAATAGAGAACTATTAAAAGAAGTAATAAAAAATTTAGAGGGGAATAATAATGACTAGAAAAGATTATATAAAATTTGCTGAAAAATTTAAGCAATTAAAACAAGATGTTAAAGGTAATTATATTGCTGAAGCCCACTTGCAAGATTTTATAAATGAAACTATGGATATTTTTTATCTTGACAATAGCAATTTTAATAGTACACTATTTACAAATTATATTAATAAATAAAATGAGAGGAATAAAAGTATGGCTAGAAGATTTATAAATATCAAAGGTCAAAGGCAAATGTGTTATGACAGAATAAACTTTGCCGAGCAAATAGTTAATGAAGATACTAGAAGTATTGATACTAATTATGAAAGTGATTTAGTAAATGCTTTAAAATATCCTTACAATATTATTAAATTAGAAAATGAGAGGTATGATGTATGACTGTAAAAGAATTAATAAATTATTTAAATAAGGTAAGTGATAAAAATAAAAATGTTTTGATTAGTAGTGGTTGGGAATATTCACCACCACCAGATGAAGCATTAAAAGAAATACAGTTTAATAATAATACTAATGAATTAATTTTAAAAGGTAAAGGGAGTAATAATAATGACTAGAAGTTTAGATTGTTTTGATGTAAATGGTGAGCCTAAATATACTAGGCTTAAATATAGACACCAATTAATATCTTATGTATGGGAAAGATTTAATTTTGGACAGAGAAAATGGTTGTCTACTATACTAAAAATGTATCAGTTAAGAAATGAAGAAGATATAAATATGTCTACTGATTGGGAAGATGTTTATGAGAATGGATTTTTTGATAACATATCTCAAATAAGAAACCTTAGACATTTACTTACTAATAGAATTAGTGAGTATAGATTTAATAGTGAGAGTAGTGAATTTATAGCTGAAAGTAAATTAAGTAGACACATACATAGAAAATTCCAATCTATTGAAGATTGGTTTTATGATGAGATGTATTGTGATGAGTATGCTTATTGTGAGGGGTGTGATGATTATGTAAATCAAGATGATTATTATGGTGGTGGCTATTGTCATTCATGCGAGGAATATAATGAGCAAAATTCAGAAGATTATGATGATGAGGATTGTAATCCAGATTATGAGCATGAAAGATATTGTTCCAACTATTCATCAAGAGTAGAAGATGAGATATCACCTAAGTATCTACCAAGTGAGAATGTAGACACCAACTTATCGAGAAGTAAAGACACTTGGTATGGGTTGGAATGGGAAGTTATGGCAAGGAATAGTATGCCAGATGATTTTCCTCAAGTCTTAACCAATGAAAATGATTGGTTTATGTGTAAAAAAGATGGCTCACTTGATGAGGGTAATGGTGGCTTTGAAATTTGTTCAGCCCCTAGTTCATACAAATTCTTAAAAGACAGATTGCAAAAATTATTCCATAGTGATTATTGGTTAGATGAAAATGGTAATACTTATGTAAAGGGTTGGAATACAGGGTGTGCAGGTATTCACTTACATATCAGTAGACGAGCATTGACACCTTTACAAATTGGAAAGATGTTAGTATTCGTAAATGCTAAAAAGAACAAGAGATTTATTGAGGATATCGCTGGTCGTTCAATGGGTAGGTGGTGTCAATCACATGAGAAAAATTTGTTAGACGGAACGGAACGAGATAGTGATAGATACCAAGCTGTCAATACAAGTAATAGAAATACAGTCGAACTAAGAATTTTTAGAAGTAATGTAAGTGAGAATGGATTGATGAGGGTGTTAGAATTTACTGACGCATTTGTTCACTTCTTAAAACAATCTTCTATGAATAGTGTATCTTATAAAGACTTCATGAGATACATGAAAAAACCAGATGTAAGAGCTAACTATCCTACATTCTGGGCATGGTTAATTACTAATGGTTATGTTGTAGGCAATCCTAACAGAAGTGTATCACAACAATTTGAGAGTGTTAGTAATCAATAAACTTTAACTTTAATATAAAAAAAGGAAGGAATAAAATATGTGTTTAATTATACAAGCTAAAAATCCAAGTACACTTGATTTAGATTTAATGGAGTGTGCATACGAGAATAATTCTAATGGTTTTGGAATTATGTTTTACAACAAAGGCAAGATACATACTCACAAGATAGTACCAAAAACTTTTGATGATATCAAAAAGATGTGGTCAAAGTATAGTCATCTTGATATCAGTATGGGGTTGCATTTCAGATTTACTACTGTTGGTGATACCAAGAGAAGTTTATCTCACCCATTCAAAGTCTTAACAAAGGGTGTCAATGGTAGTGATAGAGATTTATTTGTCATGCACAATGGGGCAAGATTGCCAACACCAATAATTGATAAGGATAAATCTGATACTCATCAGTTTATCAAGTGGGTTATCAGACCTCAACTTGAGAACAATCCTAATCTACTATACAATGCCGAGTGGGTTGAATCTCTTGAGGAATTGATAGGCTCGGACAAGTTATTGTTTCTCGATAGTAAGACACAAGAGTTTACTATCATCAATCAAGATGAGGGCAAAGATGTCAAGTCTATTGGTTGGGTATCTAATACCTATTCAATCAGTCGAGGTGTAGGCTTTGACTATGACATTGACAAAGGTACTAAAGTTGTTCAGAAAAAATCTGGTTGGTTATCTGACTATGATAATTGGGGTAATGTATCTAATTATGGTAAGTATCAAAGAAATGATTATCTATATGATGATAGCTACTATGATGATGATATATCTTTTCACATGGATATGTACGATAAAGGTAATGAGATACAAGATAAACACCTTATCGGACTGACTGTTGATGAGACAATAGAATTGTGTGAAGCTAATCCAATAGGTGTTGGAATATGGTTGCATGATATATGTAATGAAACTAAAACTAAAACAAAGGTAGGATAATATGAAACCAAATAAAAAAAATAAAAAACAACTTGACATTTTCGATGAGTATGTTATACTTGATAAAAATGTAGATGAAAGTTTATCTGGATATGATGATGAAACTTTGATTGACATTTACAATGAGGTAAGTTATAATGACGAAAGCTACGATTGAGAAACGAGGAACTCGATATTATTATGAGGGTGTCGAGGTTGATGAGCCTGTCAAAGTAGTAGACAAAAGGTGTCAACGCAAGTATGGTCATACCAACTGGGCAAGAATGGGAACTGTATCTGATGAGGTACTATCTAAAAATTCTTATGACTATGATGAAGCAAAGGGTATAGTTTATTTTCATAGACCTATAACTATATTACCTTAACAAAATAACTTTAACAAAGGGGCAAGATATGAATGATGAATTACTAAAAACTATTACGATTAATTATTACAGACGAGAAGATAATAAGATAAGAGTAGAGACTAATGAAAAAAAATATACTGATAGTGGGAAACATAAACCTCATTATGAGAATACAAAAGTGGAGATAATATAATGGATACAAGTATAGAAAATTTAATAGGGTTAGTTTTCTTTTTAATAAAAATTTTTGAAGGGATACCTATATGAACCGATACATGTTCGCTATGTTTTTTATAGGCATAGTATGGGGTTGGGGATTGATTGCTATGACATCAGCAATATTAGATAGTCAATCTAAGGAAGTAGAGTATAGAGTTATGGAAGTGTTTCCTATCTCACCTATTATTCCTGTTGAAATTTATAAACTAGAAAGGAAGAAAGCAAGATGAGTGGAATAAAAAATTGGTTAATAGAAATGCAAGAGTACTCTCAATATTTATTAGAGAGTGCTACACCAGAAATAGCTAGAGAATTTTTCATAAACAAATATGGGGAGTCTCAAGCACATGTCTTTGATAAAGAATTATCCTTTGCAATTAGTGAGGGCATTGAAATATATGAGGGTAATCCTCAAATTTATGATGATGAATTCTTTGAAGAAGAAGATAGACTACAAGCAGAAAGGAATGATAAATGACAATAGTACAAGACTTAAAATTTGTTTATGACTCTGACCAAGACTATATCTGGAACTTTGACAAATGGTTGAGGTGGACTAACAGAGAGCATAGAAGATACAAAGAAGAAGAGTATACCTATCAACAAGGACTAATAGTTTTTGATAAATTATTTAAAAACTTAGACGGCAACAATAAAAGAGAGGTGAAGTAATGAGTATGTTAGAACATGATGAGTGGCTTGAAAATAGATACGAACAGTATCAAGAGTATATTGCTTTTGAATACGAGAAACATTTTTCAGATAACGAAATGAATATCATTAAACAAATTAGATTGGGGCAACTTTCTATGGATATTATACGAGAAGAGTTATTAGATTTCTTTACTGAAAATCCATTACCCTCTGATGAAGTACATGACTATACTGTATGTAGTGATAAAGAGATACTTGATAGACTAGATATAGATTTGGGAGGAATAATATAATGAGTGAGATAATAGTAATAGAAAGACTACGAGCTATCATAGATGAGTATAAGTATAAAAGAAATACAGACATACCTCACTATCGTATAGAACAAGTAATAAAAGATTATGATAGAGATGAAGAAAAATTTATTGATAATCTTTATAACAATATGACTTGACTTTTATAAACAGAAATGTTATAATGTTAAGTTTCCAATAACGAAAGGGAAGACCTATGCCTGCAAAAGGATTTAGTAAGTTCGACATTGACTTAAAGTACGGACAGATACGAGAAGATAAAGTCAGAGAAATGTTCGGTGATAAAACTATCGAAGTTAAAACTGAAAGAAACTGGTGGAAGAAAACTGGGAACATTGCTATTGAATATGAGTCAAGAGGTAAGCCTAGTGGTATAGATAAAACAGAGGCCGACTATTGGTTTCAAAGATTAGAGCTTGATGAGTCTGGAGAATTTTGTACATTAGTTTTCCCTACCCCTATCTTAAAAAAGATTGTAGATAAATACAAGGACAAGCTAACTAAAAATGTAGGTGATAACAATACTTCTAAGTGTGTTATGCTACCTATTAAAAAAATCTTTGATAAAGAATTTTATTGAGATGGATTTAAAAAGATTATTTAACAAGGATTTTCAAGAGTTTATGAGTGAGTATGTATCTTCTTCTTTAAAAGAAAAAGGTATTAATGTACAACGACGCACTCTGAATAAACTATTCAATGAGGTACAAACTTATTGGGTGTTGATAAAAAGAGGCGAGAGATTACATGATTACAATGATGATAAAAAATAAAATAAAAGATAGCTATGGTTCATTGGTGGACAATAAATCTTTTGATGAATACTGGGAAGAGTTTCACAAGATAGAAAAACTTTCTTTACAAGAATCTATTAGACAAAAAAAAGAAAGAGAAAATAAAAAAAAACTTGACAATAAAAAATAGATATGTTATAATATCTATATAGATTACATAGAGTATTAAAGATATTTAGTTGTTATTATAATAATTATAATAATAATAACTATTATAGAAAGAAAAATTATGAATAAAAAAAAAGATAATAAAGATTGGTTAGATGACCATCTACTTATTGATGGTGTTGACGTGGAAACCGCTAAACTAATCAAAGATAGATTAAGAGATAAATTAAAAGACGACAAAAAGAATTTATAAATAGGATTAGCTATATCCTGTTGATAAATAAAAAGTATTATACTGTTGACAATTACAATCGTTGATGTTATAATACATTCATTAATAAATAACATTAAAAGGAGAATAAACTATGGCTACAATTCAAGGCAAGGCATATTGGGCGTCTATTACTAGACCCAATACAACTTTTGACCCTGTTTATCAAATCGATTTAGCGATTGATGACGAGACTGCTGACCAGTTTTCAGCAAAGGGAATCACTGTTAAAGAAGATGAACGAGGCAAGGTAGTTAAGTTCAAGAGAAGAGTTAGTCGTGCTGATGGCACAGACAATCCTCAACCTAAGTTGGTGGACTCTTCTAAAAATCCTATCGATGTGTTGGTAGGGAATGGTTCAGATGTAAAGGTTATGTACAAAGAGTACGACTGGAACTACGCTGGTAAATCTGGCGTTGGACTTGACCTACAAGCAGTACAAGTTATCAGCTTAATTCCTTATGGAGAAGAGTTCGATAAGGTCGATGGGTTTGTTGCAACCGATAGTGTAGATGAATTTTAATCTATACTGGGGGCGACAACAATGGACAATACAAATAACTTTGTAAAGTTCCACGTATCATGTGGTGCTTGTGGAAGTAGCGATGCAAGATGTATCAATAGAGATGGTAGCTCTTACTGTTTTTCTTGCAAGACTTATTTCAAAGCACCATCTGATTTTGATGGAGAAGATTTAGATAATATAGAGGGCGACACAATGGTAATACAATCAGTACAGACTAGACCAACAATCATAGAAAATGTTGGTACATTTGGTGCTATCAAAGACCGAGCAATAGCAGAAGATACTGCTAAGAAGTATGGTGTTAAGATAGTTGCTAATGGTATGGGTCAAATAGATAAACATATCTATCCATACTATGACACTAAAGGTTCAATGATAGCTACTAAGACTAGGTATACAAAGAACAAACAATTTTCAATAACAGGTTCGACTTCTGAGTCTGGACTATTCGGACAACATCTTTTTAGTGGTGGTAAATATGTGACCATAACTGAGGGTGAGGTTGATGCTATGTCAGTATACCAACTACTAGGTAGTAAGTATGCAGTAGTTAGTATTAAGAATGGAGTAGCATCAGCAGTTAAAGATATCAAGAAGAGCTATGATTGGCTTGATAGTTTTGATAATATCGTTATCAACTTTGACAATGATGATGTGGGTAGAGAGGCTAGTGTAAAGGTAGCCGAGTTATTTGCACCATCAAAAGCTAAGATACTAAAACTGCCTGAGGGCTACAAAGATGCGAATGATTTACTAAAGGATAATAAGTATCAAGAGTACATCAAATCGTGGTGGAATGCCCCTGTTTATGCCCCTGACGGCATCATTAAAGGCGAGGCTTTACTAGAAGATGTCCTTGCCCCAGTCGTAAGGTCAACTGTTAGTTATGGTTGGAAAGGTTTAGACGAAATGACCTATGGTATTCGTAGTGGTGAGTTAGTAACTCTTACTGCAGGCACAGGATTAGGTAAGACAGCTGTCGTTAAAGAGTTAGTATACAATCTATACAAGAACACAGACTCAATGATTGGTATGATTATGCTTGAGGAAAGTCCTAAGATAACAGCATTAGATATCATGAGTGTTGAGGCTAACCTTCCTCTTCGTAGACCAGACATTCACATTGGTGCAGAAGAAAAGAAAGAATACTTTGATAAGACTATTGGCTCTGGTAGGTTTTATTTCTACAAACACTTTGGTTCTAATTCAGTAGACAATATTGTATCACGAGTTAGATATATGGCTAAGGCTTTGGACTGTAAGTACATTGTACTTGACCATGTCAGTATGATTGTATCTTCTCAAGAGTATGGTGATGAGAGGAAAGCTCTTGATGAAATCATGACTAAGCTAAGAGTCTTGGTAGAAGAGACAGACATATCATTAATCATTGTCTCACATCTAAGAAGACCAGATGGTAAAGGACATGAAGAAGGTGCAGCCACTTCCCTATCACAACTAAGAGGTTCAGCTTCTATCGGTCAGCTATCTGACATGGTGATTGGATTAGAAAGAGATGCACAACATGATGATGTACATGTGAGGAATACAACATGTATCCGTGTACTTAAGAATAGATTTGTAGGTATGACTGGCCCAGCTACATACTTATATTATGATAAAGATACTGGTAGGCTTAGTGAAACAGAGAAGCCTATGGGTAATGAACTAGATGAACTTTAAAAGAGGCGACAACAATGAAGAAGAGATTGTTTCTAGATATAGAAACTCCGATGATAACTGGAGGCATACTACCCAATAAGATATTTCTTATTGTAGGTAAAGATGCTGAGAGCAAAGAGATATTTTCTTTTACTGAGGATAAGTTAGAAGACTTTAAAACTTTAGTCAGTAGCTATGATGAATTCGTAGGTCATAACATAATTGGTTTTGATGCACCAGTTATTAACAAAGTGTTAGCTATTGACCTACATCAACAGGGTAAAGTGATTGATACATTAATACTGTCTCGGTTATTCAATCCTGTACGAGAGGGTGGACACTCTCTTAAATCATGGGGAGATGCTCTGAGGTTTGACAAGTTAGACTTCAAAGATTTTTCTCAGTACTCTGATGAGATGCTAACTTACTGTGTCAGAGATGTTGAAGTCACGGAGAAAGTATTAACTTATTTGATAAGAAAGTATCCAGACTTTTCTAAGGAAGCAATTAGACTAGAGCATGATGTCTCTAGAATAATTACACAACAAGAAAGAAATGGTTTTCTTTTTGACATGGGTAATGCTCATCTTCTTCTTGGTAAGTTAAGAGAAAAGATAAATGAAATAGAAATAAAAGTTAAGGAAAGATTTATACCCTTACCTACCTTTGTTAAACAAGTTATACCTCGTCGTCGTAAAGACGGAACACTAAGTACGGTTGGACTAAATAGTCTGGGACAGGGGTGGGTAAATGTTATGGGAGAATTTTCTCTCATAGAAATGAAAGAGTTTAACCTAGGAAGTCGGCAACAAATAGGTAGATATCTACAATACTTTGGGTGGAAACCTACAAAGTTTACAGACAAGGGTCATATAATTGTAGATGAAAAAGTTCTTGAAGGTGTCAAAGATATACCTGAAGCAGAACTAATAAGAGATTTTCTCTTACTGCAAAAAAGAATAGCTCAAGTTAGTTCTTGGGTTGAGGCAGTAGCAGAAGATGGGAGAGTACACGGAAGAGTAATAACTAATGGTGCTATTACTGGTAGAATGAGCCATCAGTCGCCCAACATGGCTCAAGTTCCTGCAGTGTATTCTCCCTACGGAAAAGAATGCAGAGGACTATGGGTAGTACCAAGCGGATACAAACTAGTGGGAGTAGACGCAAGTGGTTTAGAATTAAGAATACTTTCTCACTACATGAACGATAAGGAATATATAGATGCTATCATTAATGGAGATATACACACTACAAATCAAAATCTTGCAGGTCTTAGCACAAGAGACCAAGCAAAAACTTTTATCTATGCCTTCATATATGGAGCAGGTGACGAAAAACTCGGAACTATCGTCGGAGGGAATAGAAGCGATGGGAAAAAGATTAAAGATAGATTTCTCAGAGGTACTCCAGCCCTTGCAAGTTTTAGACAGCGAGTGGGAAAAGCTACTGGAAAGGGTTGGCTCAGAGCAATCGACGGAAGAAGACTCATCATCAGAAACAGACACTCCGCCGTCAACACCTTAATACAAGGTGGAGGTGCTATTGTAATGAAGAAGGCACTCATCTTACTAGATGATTATGTAATACAAAATAAATTAGAGGCTAGACCAGTGGCAAATGTTCATGATGAATTTCAGTATGAAGTTCTTGAAGAACATGCAGATGACTTTGGTAAACTCGCAGTTAACTCAATCGTAAACGCAGGCATCGAATTAGGTATTCGATGTCCATTAAATGGAGAATATAAAAGTGGAAACAACTGGCAAGAAACACACTAAGACTTTAGATACTTTAGTTGAGGACATTAACAATGTACTGACAGGTATCTCATCAGGAATTAAACCTGATGTTAAAGAAGAACAAATAGATAAGTTCTTAGAAAATACTAAACTGGCTTTACTTGATTGGCTTGAGCCTCGTAAGAGTTCTGGCAAAGGATTGAGAATGTCTATCATTGGTAGACCTGCTCGTCAACTATGGTATGATAATAGAGTAGATAAAAAACAAGAGATACATGACCCTTCTACACAACTAAAGTTTTTGTATGGTCATATGCTTGAACATTTACTATTGTTTCTTGTTGAAGTATCTGGACACACAGTTACAGACCAACAAAAAAAAGTAAAGGTTGGAGATGTAGTTGGTCATATGGACTGTAAGATAGATGGTGAAGTTGTTGATGTTAAGTCAGCATCACCAATGTCATTTAAAAAATTTAAGACTGGAAGTTTATATGACAACGACCCCTTCGGATATGTTGCTCAACTTGCAGGATATGAACACAATGAACCAAGCAGTAATGGTGGTTTGTTTGCAGTAGATAAATCATCAGGCGAGATTGCATTGTTTAGACCAGATGAACTAATGAAACCCAATGCAGAAGAATTAATTAAAACTTTAAAGGAGAAAATACAAAGTGAAGAACCACCTGAAAAATGTTATCAACCGATTCCACATGACAAGACAGGGAATTATAAACTTCCTGTCGGGTGCGTATACTGTTCTCATAAGTTTCTTTGTCATAGTGATACTAACGAGGGTCGTGGACTTCGAGTATTTAAATATGCCAACTCTAATGTGTTCATGACTACGGTAGCGAACACTCCAAAAGTAGAGGAGATAACTAACAATGAATAGAAAAAAAATAAAAGTGTTAAGACGTAGAGCTAAACATATATTAGTTGAATGGTTACAGTCTTTACTTCCAGACGAAGAAAAAGATAAAGTTAATATTAATACTATTCTTTATTTAATGCCTAAGCAAACTCATTACATGCACAACTTTCAAATATATCAAAGTGCTTGGTCATTTAAATGGGTAATGAAAAGATTAAAATTAAATCCTCATTGGACTTTTAAAGAGATTAATGAAAGTTCTTTACCTAGTGCAAGACAATTAAGTAGACAGGACACAGATGACTAAGTATCGTTCTAAGTTTGAGAAGACTGTTGTTACTGGTCTTCAAAAGAAAAAAATAAAATATAAGTATGAAGAATATATTATTAAGTTTACTCAGCCTGCTATTGACAGAACATATCTTCCTGATTTATATTTTCCTAAGACAGATATTTTTGTAGAATTAAAAGGTGTCTTAAAACTAGAAGATAGAAAGAAACATCTATGGATAAAAGACCAAACAGATTATGATATTCGTTTTTGTTTTATGAATGCGAACAATAAAATTAGAAAAGGTTCAAAGACAAGCTATATAAACTGGTGTGAAGCTAATGATATTTTATGGTGTGACAAAGAGATACCTTTAGATTGGATGAAGTAATGAAGATAACTAAAGACAATGCTTACATTATACTAACACCTGACACACCTAATGAGGGTGATGTCGGATTAGAAATGATAAACTATACTGACAACCCTAACATAGATACCTTAGCTTATGGTATCAAATGGTTAGTAACTCAAAACCCTGAACTAGTATATTACATAGGGGCAAGAGAAATGGAATACGAAGTAATTAAATCAATGCAAAAAGGAAAGGAAGAACCAGATGAAGACCCAAGTCTACACTAAACAACTAATAGAAAAAGCAAAACTAATTGTCTCTACTGATAGAGAAAAAACCCACGGAAACAAACAGATTAATCATGATAACATAGCTAAGATGTGGTCAGCTTATCTTGATATACCAATGAATGGTCTTGATGTTGCACTAATGATGACCTTATTAAAGGTTGCAAGAACTAAAGCAGGCTCACATAACCCAGATGATTACGTTGATATGGTTGGTTATAGTGCTATTGCTGGAGAATTAGCAGAGAAAGGAAACAACAATGTTAAGTAATCAATTACCAACTACCTATCAACAATTTATTCATGCCTCTAGGTATGCTAGGTTTGTTGAAGAACATAAACGCAGAGAGTCTTGGAGTGAAACAGTCACTAGATACTTTGACTTTATGCAAGAACATTTAAAAGAAAACAATAAGTATAATTTACCTAAAGAGTTACGCACCGAATTAGAAGATGCTGTTTTAAGTTTAAGTATTATGCCTTCTATGAGAGCACTCATGACTGCAGGTAACGCACTTAAGAGAGACCATACTGCAGGTTATAACTGTAGTTATATTCCTATCAATGATGTTAGAAGCTTTGATGAAGTTATGTATATACTACTATGTGGTACAGGAGTAGGCTTCTCAGTTGAAAGAGATTATGTTGAAGAGCTTCCAACAATTGCAGAAGAGTTTGAAAATACTGATACTATAATTGTAGTACAAGATAGTAAAGCTGGGTGGGCTAAAGCTTTCAGAGAATTAATTGCTATGTTATATGGCGGACAAATTCCTAAGATAGATGTAACAAGAATCAGACCTGCAGGAGCTAGACTAAAAACTTTTGGTGGTCGTGCTAGTGGGCCTCAACCTCTTGTAGATTTGTTTGACTTTGCAATTACCACATTTAAAAACGCCACAGGTAGAAAGCTTGACGCTCTTGAGTGCCATGATTTAGTCTGTAAAGTTGGGGAGGTTGTTGTTGTAGGTGGTGTTAGACGTAGTGCTTTAATATCTCTAAGCAATATACAAGATGACAGAATGAGAAATGCTAAGAGTGGTTCTTGGTGGATGACCGAACCACAAAGAGCACTATCAAATAACTCAGCTTGTTATACTCGTACCCCTGATATGGCTTTATTCATGACAGAATGGAAGTCATTGTATGATAGTAAGTCAGGTGAACGAGGTATTTTTAATCGACAGGCGGCTAAAGATAAAGCCGAACAGAGTGGTCGTCGTGATATTGACCATGATTTTGGTACCAATCCTTGTTCAGAAATTATTCTTAGACCTTATCAGTTTTGTAATTTAACTGAGGTTGTAGTTCGTGCTACTGATAGTGAGAAAGACTTAGTAAAAAAAGTAAAACTTGCTACGATACTAGGAACATTTCAATCAAGTCTTACTGACTTTAAGTATATAAGAAAAATATGGAAATCTAATACCGAAGAAGAAAGATTACTTGGTGTATCTTTAACTGGTATTATGGATTCAACTGTAACTAACAAACCTAAAGATGGTTTTCTTAATGAGCTTAAGCAATCTACTATTGATACTAATAAAGAGTTTGCTAAGAAACTTAAGATACCACAGTCAACTGCAATCACTTGTGTAAAACCTAGTGGTACAGTAAGTCAGTTAGTTGATAGTGCTTCTGGTATACATACTAGACACAATCCTTATTACATTCGTACTGTAAGATGTGATAAGAAAGACCCTTTGACTCAGCTTATGATTGATAAGGGTGTACCACACGAGCCTGATGTAACTAAACCTGATTCAGTTATGGTGTTTTCTTTTCCTACTGAATCACCAAAGGGTTCGATAACTCGTAATGATAAGACAGCTATAGAACAATTAGAACTATGGTTAAAGTATCAACGAGAGTGGTGCGAACACAAGCCTTCTGTGACCATTAGTGTTAAAGAACATGAGTGGATGGAAGTTGGAGCATGGGTGTATAAACATTTCAATGAAGTATCTGGAATTAGTTTCCTTCCTTATACTGACCATGTATACAAGCAAGCTCCCTATCAAGATATAACAAGAGAAGAATATCTTGAATGGAAAAAAAAGATGCCTAAAACTATAGACTTTTCTTTACTAAGTGAATACGAATCCGAAGACAACACTACAGGTTCACAAGAACTTGCGTGTACTGGTGGAGTGTGTGAGTTGGTAGACACCACACAAGAGATAGCTTAGATGAAAAAGAAAATTATAAAAGAAGGAGTTATTGCTAGCTATAGTGTGCTAGTTAATAACAAAGGGGAGCTGATATCAGAAGTGTCAGCTCTTCCTGAAAAGAAAGCAGACATAATGACTGAAACATTTAAAAGGAGTGAAGAAGAAAAACAATTTTATATTCAACTTGTCAAAGAACTTAAGATAAAGTTTAATGAAATAGAAAAATGGATACAAAAATATATAACTTCTATAAATTAATTATGAAAACATTTGTATACGGTACATTAAAAAAAGGAAAAAGACTTCATTCTATTATTGAGGACGCAACTTTTATGGGAACACATGAGACTAAACAATCTTTTGATATAAAAGATTACGCTAATGGTGCTTTCCCTATTGTGTTCTTACCTAAAGACGATGGGTATAAAATAAAAGGTGAGTTGTATGATTTAGATAGTAAGAGTATGAGTTATGTTTGGAGTTTAGAAACAGGTGCAGGTTATTCTCCTGTTGAGATAGATGTAGGAGACCATACTGCAGTTGCATTTATATACCCTCAGTTTGCTGAGAGCTCAGCTATTGAGGTAACTGATAAGTATATATCTACTAGTAATGATGTTAAGGAATGGACTGGAGTTTAAGATTATTTATTAGCTTTTTTCTTTAATCTTTTAAAAATTTTTGTAATTTGTTTATCAAGTTTTTCATGCATGTGTTGTTGTTCATGTTGCATTTTTAAAACTTCTTGTTGCAAATTAATTGTAGATATTAAGTTCCAACTAATTAAAGCCATCAATCCTAGAAGAGCTACTCCTATAACTTTTTCTGCTAAATTCATTTAATAATTTTTTCACAATGTTTGACACCAGTTTGGTCTACTGAAAATTCACATTGCTCTAGCGTACAAGTATATTGTACTTGATTGCCTGAGTTACGCTCAGCTAAACGCTTAGCCGCTAAGCATGTGCTAAGGTTGTCCTGGTGATACCAACCTTCTATATTTTTATTACCGCCATCATAAACGTACAAGCTAAGTATTATAACTGTTTCAATGAGCCCCATTCTTTCTCTCCTCTAAATCTATAAGTCTATCTTCATGGAATTGTATAATCATTTCGTTTTTAAGTATCAATGGAATCTCTTGTTCCATTTGTTCTTTTAATTTTTCTACATTACCTGATAAATATTCTACCAACATATAAAGTTCTTGTATTTGTGGTGATACCATATCACCTTTAGGTACACCTTCTATAAACTGATTGGCTGATGTTATGTCTTTCTCCATTAACTGTAAGGTAGTTTCAATAGAGTTAAGTCTTTCAACAATAGTAAAGTAACTCATCGTACCAATTGCAACAGCTGCAAGTATAGCTAATAGATTTCTTGCAGGTAATGATATCTGTGTTGAGTCTGATAGCTTCATACAACTTCGCCATACCTTGACTCACAATAAAATTCAAAACCTGTCATGTCATCACCATACTCAATAAGGTGTGGAGCTAACAACTCAACCTTATTATCAGTGATAAATTCCCAACACGACCAAGTATCGTTAAATGATTTTAATTTATACTCTCTACTGTGTTGTTCTCCACCAGTAAATGTTAACATAATAGTTATAACAAAGTACATCATTTTTTAACTAAACTTCCTCCAAAGTATAGACCAATAATTGCCGCCACTAAATTAGTATCAAGTGGTGTAATTACAATTCCAGGTGCTGCCATTGGTACCCATTTCATTATCTCTTTACCTTCTGTAAGGAATAAGAATCCAGGTTTAAACTCAAGATATCCTACTATTATTTGTACTTCTGGTGCAAATATAGGAATAAGTTTAGGCAATACAACAATAGAAAAAATTGCAGTTAAAGCAATGATACGTCTTGTCCATTGAAACCCTGTGTTCTCATACTCTCTTGCCGATTTAAAACCTTCTTGTTGAACAGCATTTCTTTCTATAAGAAGTTTTTGTTCTGATTCTTTAGCTTTAATTTTCTGTGACCATATGCTCATGACTCCACCAAGTACGGTAGAGCCAAGCATGGTAATCATTTCAAATGGTATACCCATAATATTACCTACTTAAGTATAACAGCAATGACTGCCACTACACATATAGCTAAAGCTATTTGTTTATGTTTAGGCATAGACATTACTTTATCTTTAATCCAATTTAGTTTTTCCATATAGTTCTCCTTTGTTAATTTATAAAACTCCTGCCCCACACATGAGTGTTATTTTATTTTTATTGTCTTACTCTTCTTCTCTTCTGGAAGGTTAAGCTTCATCTTAATTAAAAGTATGCCGTCTTTAAACTCTGCATCTTTAACTTCAAGATGTTCTGCAAGAGTCCACTTCCTAGTGAAGGCTCTCTTTGCTATTCCTTTGTGAAGAAAACTTTCCTCTTCGTCTTTTGATTCTTTAGAAGCTGATATAGTTAAGACATCTTCTTTGACTTCTACATCGATATCACCTTTAGTGAATCCTGCTAAAGCCATTTCCAATTCATAACCATCAGTACCTAGCTTACGAATATTGTAAGGTGGGTAACTTGGTGCTTCAAAGTTTGACATTGAAGACAGTTGGTCAAAGATAGAATCAAAGCCGACTGTTAAGTTTTTAAATGGGTCTGCATTAAACATCAGACCTCTTCTTGTTGTTGTAGGTATATTCATAATTAACTCCTTTCATTAAGCAAGTTATTGTTGTTATTGTTGTTGTCATCTAGAGTGCTACCTATAAGCCACTCCAAATATTTATCGGCCTCTATCTAGTAGACCACCTTTTTTAAAGCTGACTCCAAACGTTGGGGTAATTTTTCCATCATTAGTAACTTGAACTCCACCTGTAATATCTTTACCAAAAAGACTTCCAAGATTTTTACTTACACCAATTGAACCAGTATCTTCTCCAAAATTATATTTTCCTGTTACATCAATACCTTTTATGTTAGTACCAAAACCACCTACTACATCTGTTTCAGTTCCTTTAAAATTTAAATCCCTTACATTTTCAGCAGATAAAGTGTTTTGAAGTCCTACAGAAACAACACCAGGTAGACCACCTACTTGTCCATACGCATTAAAATTTGTACCTGATAAAAGACCTTGATTAAATGCATTTAATGTAGACTGCACAGGGCTTCTTTTAAAATCTGTATTTTTAAATGAATTAATAGAAGTACCATATAAATTATAATTAAGTTTAGATTTTATTTTAGAGGCAACAGCTTTTGTTTTTGATGGTACTTTTTTAGTAAGAATATTTTGACCTTGTTTTTTTAGATTACCTAAAAAGTTTCCACCAGTTTTTTTAGTTGGCCCAGATATATCAGCCATAGTAGGTCTACTACTAGGAGTATTAGTACTAGTAGTACTAGGAGATTTTTGAGCAACTCTACTACTTCTACGTCCTTTTCCTGGACCACCAGGAGTTTGTCCTTGTTTACTATTATTACTTTTATCTCTGTTATTACCACCTGGATTGCCACCATCTCTAGCTCCACCTCTACCACGACCAGCACTACCCATACCAGAAGCACCTGCTCCACTATCAGCACCACCACCATATCTAAACCCAAGTCTAGTCATCTCTTCTTTACTAGGTTTTCTTATTGGTAAGTTAACTTCTTCTTTTTTTTCTTCAGCCATTTTCATTAAAGCTTTAGACACAGCTTCAAATCTTTTAGTTATCCCACCTAGCTTGCCATTTTTTTTAGCTTCTTTATATTCATCGTTGTTTAAAAATTCTTTAGCTGCGTCTTTGTATCTACGTTTATTTATAAGAGCACGAGTAACATCACTCTGACCTATTGAACCTCTATAGTACTCACTAAAGATAGCTTGTTGTGCGTCTTCAGGAAAGTTTTTAAAGTCAGGAAGAAGAGCATTAACTTCTTTTAATCTTACTTCTATATCTTGTTGTAATAATTTTTCCGCATCTTCTTTATCTATTCTATCAACAGAAATGTTACCAGTTCTACCATCAATTAATAAATGACCATAACCTACTGTATCATAACCCTTTGTATCTTTATAAGGCTCAAGTCGTAGTCCTTCTGCTTGTCGAATATTTTCTTTAAACTTTTCAGCATCTATGTTAGCTCCTTTGTTAGCTTTAATACTACCAAAATATTCCTCTGTATTTAAAGGACTTTTTCTAGAATAAGTACTGCCACCATAGTTAGTAATAGAATCGTTAGCAGTATTAATAGTACCATACATCTTGTCTCCTACTTTCATAAACTCATCCATTTTTCTACGTCTATTAGTAGGTACTGATGCCGCTAGCATTCCAAATTGTGCTAATGTTTTTTTACTTGACATTTCCATATTAATTATTCCTTTGTTGTAATCTTCTTGTAAGTTCTTTAACATACCCACCTTGATTAAACATTCTTGTTGATTCATTTCCTTGTTTAATATCTTCTTTAAAGTTAGGGTCTCCTTTATATACTAGTCCTGGTATACCTAATCTACTTAAAGCTGCTCTAACAGTAGGAAGAGGAAGAGCTTTAAAAAAACTTCTCATCATTTTATCATAAGCACCTGGAGTACCAATTGCTGTTTGAACGGGGAATTGAAGACCAGCTTGAAATATATTTTTAGCAATAGAAGTACCAGGAAAAAACTCTAAAGGATTTTGACTACCTGGACCAACTAATTTATTAACTACAAAAGTAGGTAACCAACCCATGTTACCTGAAAGATTCATAGAGTGTGCTGCCCAAATACCTGCATCATCATCTATATTTGTTTTAATTTCACCATATTTTACAAACTCTCTGAGATTATAAATAGCTCCATAAACTGCCAATGCTCCTGTCATTCTAAACAACTGTGCTTGTTCACCACTTTCTGCTTTAGCTATTAAAGCATTTGTTTGTGCTGACTTAGCCATAGCCCAAGAACTAAACTGTCCTATAATTCTTACCCAAGGGTCTCTACTTTGTGTAAAAAGTAATCTATTTCCTACTGTAGGAATAATTGCATCTCTATCTGCAGACTTTAAACCAATTTTATTTAGAATAGATTTAGTAGTACTATTAGCTAGTGCATCATCTAAATTTTTAATAGAACCTAATTTTATTATGTCATCAAAATTATTAATACCTAAAGTACTTAAATGATTTAAATCTTCTACTGTTATTTTATCTATATTTTTTAAATCTTTAATAGACTTTCCACCACTTGCTTCTACTTTTAAAGCAATAGCTCTAGCAGTTTTATGCCCATCTACTATTCCTACATTAAAAGCATAACGTCTAGATAAATTAGTTATACCTTCTAAACCTATTAGTTTAAAAAATTTTTCATTGCTCTTACCAATTAAATCAATATACCTAGCTGATTTTTGACCACCCAACTCTGCACCTTCTCCTCCAATGTAGACGTCTTTTAAAAGTTGTCGTGCTACCTGTCCATGATATAACTCTAGTGCTTCTGCTCCACCTTTTTCTTTACTAGTTCTTCCACTAGTTCTTGCTATACCTTGTATCCAAGAACCAAAATGTCTACTATTTTGAAATGGTTGTACTAAATCACCAAGGTTAGCTATTGTAACTTTGTCCATCATAGTTAAGTTAGCTAACGTAGAAAGAGTAGCTACTATATTTTTTGTTACTGGACTACCGTTTTTACCAAATCTTCCAAACAATGAATTAGTACTATTAATAATAGCTTCTTTATCACTTTGTAATTTTCTTGCAAGGTTAGCATCAAGGTCACTTAATTTTTTAACTCCACCTTGTTTTAAATATTGTTCATCTAATCTTTTAAAATAAGTTCTTAACAACTGTCCTTCAGGACCAAACTTTCTAGCAAATTCTACAGACTGAACACTTTTTTTAGTTAAGTCATTTAACACTGCACCTATATCATTAACTAACCATTTTTCTATTACTTTTTCTACATCATCATAAGAACCTTGAAGTACTCTTTCTTTATTAATGTGTTCACTAAGAGGCAAAACTAATTTTTTACTAACAAATTCTTTCTCTGAATTTATAATACTTTTTTCTAAAGTACCAACTTGTGCTTGAAAATATTTTTCTGCTCTTTGTAAAGCTTGTGCTTTAGATAGTTTACTAGTAACAACAGCATCAGTACCATCTGATTTTAATCCAACTTTGATAGGGTTAGATTCACTTGCATTCTTTGTTAAATTTTGAAAAACTTTTGCCATGTCAAGCATAAAAGCTTTTTTAGATTCAGGACTATTATTAACTGTATTAAAATTAATTTTTCTAGGAAAGTAATTAGCAATAACTTCTGCTTCTTTTATACCTACTTGATTATAATAAGTTTTAAAACTATTTAAAAAATCTTTTATTCTTATTGCTAAATCTTGTGACTCTTGAGAAAATTTTCCTTTAGCTCCTCTAACAATTTTAAGAGCATCAGCTTGTGCTTCTATACTACTATTACCAATAACACCACCTTCACCATAGATAGCTCCAGTAAATTTTTGAAAAGATGTAACAGCAGAGCTTTCAATATTATTAGAATAACCTGTAAGTTTAGCTCCTTGTCCTTTTATTATTCTACCTGTCCAATCAAGTTTAACACTAGTATCAAACTTAGGAAACATCATATTAGAAAACTCATCCATAACAGGGCCACGTTGAGATAGCTTTGATGATTGAGTAGTTGAAAATCTTATGTTTAAACTTCTACCTAAATTTTTAATGTAATTAGAATCAAGTAACTTAGCAAAACCTTTTTGTTCTAGTAAAGGAATACCTGTAACTTTTCCACTTCTTAAAGCTCTACTCATACTTCCTAACACAAAACCACTTGCCATAAATCCATAAAAACCTTCATCAGTTTCAGCAAATAATGTACCTGCAGATGCTCCCATTGCTGCACCCACAAGAGGACGAGTAAAATTAATAGCGAGTGCTCTACCTACTTGAGATTTTAAACCACCTATAGCATGAACTTGTTTAACTAATTCTAAGTTATATTTACTTTCAGCAGTAGCTTGTTTTTCAAGAGCTTTTTTAGCTTCATTTCTTAGTTGAACTGAAAGTTTACTTAAGTCTTTTATGTTTGATAAATTTAAAAGTTTTCTTTCTTTAGGTTTTAAACCAGCATATATTTTTTTAAGACCTTTAGTATCTCCTTGAACTTCTTTAAGTTTTTGAATTACTTTTAAAACATTTTCTCTAGGTAAAATATAATTAACATAGTTGTTATCTTGAACAGCTAATTCTTTAAATAGTTTTTGTACTTCTGGAAGTTTACTTATTTTTTGTACGTCTGCTAATTGTTTAGCACTAAGGTTTAAACCTTTTATTTGATTTTCTTGTAGTAATTTTTTTACAGCTTCTTGTGTAACTTTATCTTTATTAAATAAATTAGGAGCAACTTTACCTGCTACTTTAGAAACACCAGCAGTAACTCCAAGAGCAATAGGAGATAATACTGCACCTGCAGCTGCACCTATAGCTATATCAGTACTAGTAACTTTTTCTCCGCTAGCTCCTTTTTTAATAGCAGTAGTACCTGCACCAACACCAGCTCCTAAAGCTGCTGTAGCTGCTGTAGCTGCTGTATATTTTTTAATTCCTTTGTAAGCTCGTCCTGCTTGTGCTGCTCTTGCCCAAGGCATAAGTAAATATACTGGGTCACTTACCATAACTAACCCACGACCACCCCATACTGCCGCATCATTATCATACTTACCATCTTTAAATTCTGGAAACTGTTCAAAAATTTCTCTTTGTCTTTCTTGTTCTAATTCTTTAGAAGTCTTAGTAGTAACAGCAGCTTTAGTTAGTCTGTATATATCACCAAGTAAATAAGTTTCTTGTGCCGCACCATATTGAGCCTTTTTAATATCAGAAGGTTCATCAAAATTAGTTATAATTGATTCTTCTGGTACAGTAGTTGTACTTATTCCTTGCAAATATGCAGGAATATTACTTTCTTCTTTAGGTTGTTCGGTTTCTAAACCTTGCAAATATGCAGGAATATTATTTACCATTTATTACTCTATTGTAATAGGTTTAAATTTAAGTGTAGAAATTTTTCTGCCTTGGTCATTAGTAGTTGTGTCAATGTAAGATTCATATTTAATACCATCTTTAGTAGTAACTTCATCTCCTATATTTAACATCATATTGTTACCTGCATAAAATTCTTCTTTGCCTGAAAAAGTTACATCTTTAGTATAAGAATTAAGATACTCAGCTGTTACTAAATTTTTTGCTATAACATTACCAAGTTGCATTTTAGAAATGTCAGGAACAACTTCTTCCATTTGTTTTTCTATAGTTACTTCAGATGATTCTTTTTCTTGATTTTTTTTCCAAAGATTATAAGCTTCCATTACATTTTCAGGAATTTCTGATTTTTGTTTATCATCTAATTCAAGTAATTTTTTATCTAATACTTCAAAAGTTCGTTCTTGACCATCTATAGTAAAACTATTTCCATCATCACTTATAGAAGGAATACTTTGATTTATTAAAGTATCTTCAGGTTTTAATATTTCAGCAGTTCTTTTATCTAACATATTATAAATATTAGATAAAGTTTTTCCTTTAGCTTCTCCTTCAGTTTCCATTAATTTATCTAACTCTTGTTTTAAATATGGCATAGTATCTACTAATTCTCCATTAGAGTTTTTAACTTGAGTAGGAATGTTTTCATATAAAGGTATAATACTAGTAGGAATTATATATTGTCCTTCTATTACACCACCAAAATCAAAACCATATTGGTTACTGCTAACAGGTAAAATTCTTCTATTAATTTCAATATTCATTCTTGCTGTTAAAGCACCAGTACTATTATCTTCTGGATTTTGAGTAGTCCAACCAGCTGTATGATAATTAGCCTCAACTATTTCTAATTGTATAATAGCTGCTCTATTCATTAAAGCAGCAGCTTCTGGTTTAACTCCACTAATTTTTCCGCTAGCATCAAGTGTGCTAAATTTTTCTAAATCTGAACCAGGAACGTTAGCTACTACAGCATTAGCTGTTATAGTTTTAAAGTCTGTTGATTGGTCATCTCTATCTTTATCATAAGTTATTTGAATTTGTTTAAAGATTGCGTTTTCTCTTCCATCTGTAAATTTTGGAACCTGTAAATCAATTGTTTCGCCAGTACCCCTATGAATAACTAAAACTTGTTCATCTGTTTTTCCAGAATCACTTCCTTCACCAGCTTTAAATTGATACTGTTTAGATTTTCCTGATAAGTCTGATTCTAAAACTGATTGATAACCAGCATCCATATCTCTTTGAAGTGTAGCAAGAGCTGCATCACCTGTGTCATCTTTATTAAATAATTTTTGACTTATTGTAGAAAAACTATTATCTGCAATACTTGCTTGAGCTAACTGAACTTTACTTGAATCAAAGTAATCTGTATAATTAGGTCTTTTAGGAAGAGCTGTTCCTTCATAAGTATATCCTGTAACTTTACCATCTTCTCCTACTACATCTTTTAGTTTATTTATTTCAGTATTAAGTTGAAAAGCTATACCACTATCATCATTTATTTTTGTACCAGTGTTAGGAATAATTCCTTTTGCTACTAAAACATTCATAGCAATATCTCTTTTACTAGCACCATTACTTGCTGAAGCAGATACTAAACTACTTAAAGCTTTGTCTAATTTATTAGTTGCAGCAAAATCTGTTTCATATTGAGCAGTTTCATTTGCAAATAATATATCAGCTCGTTGTCTATAGTATGCTTTATCAGCAGCAAGTTCTTCTCCTCTTGCTTTAATTAATTCTTGTCTTTCTCTCATTGCAGTTTCTGCTAAACCACCTGCAACTTGTAAAGCACCATCAGGATTTTTAACTGCTAATGCAAGAGCACCTATTCCTAGTGCACCCTTTAATACTTTTTTAAAATTATTTTTATTATCTTCTTGTCTAGCCATTATACTAACTCCTCTTCTTCTGTATCAGAAACTCCTAAGTCTTCTGCCTTAGGTAACTCTTTTACTCTTGCAAGTAAAGAAGGTTCAACACTAGATTTTCTAATTGCTTTTGGTTTCATATCTTTTAATTGTTTTTCTGACTCTTCCATATATATATCTTTTTGCTCATCATTTAAATCTTCATCTTCATCTTCATAAATTACAGGCTCAATATCATTTTGTTCTGCTATTGCAATAAGAAGATACATTAAAGGCTCAATACAAAGTAACATTAAGTCAGGATTAATCTTACCACTTGTCATAGAAGTATAAAGTATTACTTGAACCATTTCATCAATAGGAGTATTGTTTAAATACTTACCTAACAACTCTATATAGTTCTCTTCTTCAGTCATTTTTAAAAACAAGTCTTCAATAAAAGGTCTTACTTCAGTATAATCTGGTGCTGTTTCCCATGGAAATTTTGATTCAGTAGGGCTAGTTAAACTTTCACCTGGAGTAGGAGCATTAAAGGGGTCAACACTATTACCATCTCTTAAAGCTATCTGTCCTTTAGTGTCATTAATAGGAGCCTCAGCTTCTTGAGTTTCTAGTTGTTGTTGTATATTTATATTTTCTTCAGCCATTTTATTTATCCTTTAATAATTCATCCAAAGGGTTCTCTGGTAAATTTAATTTTTTCTTTCTTTGTTTTTCTTTTTTTTCTTTAAGTTGATTAAAATCAAACTCAAGTTGTTTTTCTATGTCTTCTTGTTTTTTCTGCGATTCTCTTTGGTTGCTTAACATGTTGTTTGCCCTTTCGAGTGCCTTTACGTTTAGCTTTAGTTGTAGCAGCATATTCGGCTGCAGTCAAAGACTTAATAGCAGCTGACGGAAGATAACGTTCTCCTGTTTCACTACTTTTTTTTCCAGATTTAGTTCGCCATACTTGTTTTGTCCACTGTTTAAGAGATTTTTGAGATTTTTTTAACGCCATAATTTAACTTTTGTAACCACCACCAGCAGCTTTATAAGCTTTAGCTAGCATCTGAGCTTTACGAGCAGACCATTGTCCAGCCTTACCACCTTTAGTGCCAGCTTTAATTCTATTAAATATACGCTTACGCATTGCAGGCTTAGTATAGTTACCAGCCTCATTTACTTTACTTTTAGCCATTTGTTATTTTCCTTTTAAATCTTTTGCCATTGTTGTTTCAAAGTTTGTTTTAATTTATTTCTTGATAACTTTTTTTTATTAGGAAGTACTTGACTTTGATTTTGATTTGTTTGTAACAAAATTTTTGCTACTGGATTACTTTTAAGTTTTTGGTCCATCTTACCAAGCTTTACAGCTCCAGTATCTAGCTGTTAATTTACTAAGTTTACCTTTATCACATCCATGTCTAGCTCTAAAAGATTTTTTACGAGCAGGAATGTTTTTCTTTATAGTCATATTAGCATCACCAAAACGAATCATCTTAATAGTCTTACCTTCTTTAGCTAACACTACAGATTTTTTACCGCCTTTAATAGAACGCTTTGGTTTATTGTAACCAGAAAATCTTTCTCCTCTGTATTCAATAGACATTATGCGTACTTACTACTTCCTTGTATATCTAATCTTTGTCTGTCAAAACCATCTTGAAGAGCTTTAGTTAACAGTGAACCACTTTTGTTATAACTTCCTTTTGAATCACCATAACTAGCTCCATAAGCTTCTAAAGAAGAATCACCATAACCAGTACTATAAGCACCTAATTGTTCTTGACCATCTCCTGCTAAGTAAGCTTGAGCATAATCAAGTGCTTTAGTTTTTCCTTTATCAAGTAAACTACTTGTTTTAGCATTTGCACTTATATCGTAAACAGGTGCGTCACCTACCTTAGTATAACTACCTGTTTGCCACATAGAAGAATCTCCTACTCCACCTTGTACCGATGATAGTTTAGCTTTAGAACCTGTATAACTATATGTACTAGCTGAATCTATATTAGGATTAGGTTGAGAAATTGTAAAGTCTCCTGAACTTGAGTAATCAATATCCCATGTTGTTTTTGTTCCTTGTGTAGTAGATGTCATACCATTACTTTTTGTATATTCATGTGCACTAAAGTCATCAAGTTTATAATCTTGTTTAATAGTGTTATGATATCTTTGAGCATCAGGTGTCATGTTTTCATAAATACCTTGTTTACTCCAAGCAGCATTTAAAATATTATATGACTGTGCATTAGCAGCATTAGCTACTGCCATATTAACACCACCAGTAGTAACTACACCACTAGACGCAGCAGTTGTTGCTCCTGAATAACTAATAATAGTTTGGTTTCCTACTGTAATAGGAGTTTGTGCTAAAGTACCCATACCTGCACGACCACTAAGTACATCACCAGTTCCACCTACAAGATTTTTAAATCCTTCTGAAAAATTTCCTTTACCAAAACTTCCTACGGTTTTAGATAAAGTTTGTGTTATACCTTTGTAAGTACTACCAGCAAACTGTGCACCTTTATAAGCGTAACTACCTAAAGTTTTCATAGCACCTCCTAGTCCTGAAGCAAATCCAGGTGCGACTCCACCAGGCATAAGGAAACTTCCAAGGTTACCCCAGGCTGTACTAGCTATACCGCCTAAACCTCCAAGCATCCAAGGCATAGCAAAAGATAAAGCCATCATTCCTATTGGGCCTATCTTATTACTAAACTTAGCAAACTTAACCATTGCACTCTTGCCAAATTTTTTAATTCCTTCCCAAGTTTTTTTACCAAGTTTTTTAATTCCTTTAGCAACTTTTTTTATAACCTTAGTAATAGGATTTTTTTTGACAATTTTTTTAACAACCTTTTTTACTTTTTTCTTTATCTTTTTAACTACTGAACCCATAGTTTTTTTCTCCTTTTGTAAATGCGTATCCTTGTTTTTTAATTTTTACTTCACCAAACTTATCGTGACCTAAACGTATCCAATTTATTTTTTGTTTGTCACCTACTTGTTCAGCTAAATTTCTTTGTGTCCACCTATGTAATGTAAGAATGCTACCATCATTACATATAGTATCCATGTGCCATATATTTTTTCCATTGTTCCACCAGCTTTCATCTTCTATTAAACCTGTTTGTTTAAATTTATTAGAAGATTTATTATTCATAAAAGCCCAACTAGTATAAGCAAAAGGTCTATCACCTCTTCTAAAAACTCTATACTGATTAAGTTTTATTGGTGGTAAAACTTGTTGTAAGATGTGTTCAACATCTCCTTTAAATATATCTTTGTATACATTAGCAGTTCCAACTAAATGAACTGCAGCTTCTACATCATTCATTGTTTTTTTTATTATTATTATTATAATAAAGTTATAGCAAACTCAGCTAACTTTCTAATATTAGCGTACCTATCTGCAGTTGCTGATTGCTCATTACCAAGAGCTGCAATAGCTATTTTAGCTTTTCTATCTTCTTCATTTTCTGATGACTCATATTCCCACTTTGCAGCATCTCTCATTTCTTGCCATAAGAAAGACAATCCTTGATTACTAAGATTAAAAGCATTCATTGCGTTAGCTTGATTAACTGCATTAACTCCAGCAGTATTAGCTGTGTTAGTTTGTCTACGCCATTGTACATTTGATTGTTCAATAGCTATAGAATTTTGTACATTAAACTGGTCTTTTTGAAATGCAAGTTGTGAATTAAATTGTTCTATTTGTGAATTCATTGTATCTTGTAATCGTTCAGCTTCAAGAGCATTACCTACATTTTGTGCAGCAATTGTATTAGTTTGTGTATTATTAAACTGTGTCATTGCATCAGCACGAGCAGAATTATTTTGTGCTATAGTAGAAGCAAGACTAGCCATAAACTGGTCTGTTTGCATATCACTAGTAGCATTAAATTGTTTAGCAGCATTGTTAGCAGCTTGGTCAGATAACATAGCTTGTTGTCTTTGTTGTGCAGTTAACATAGCAGCTTGTTGAGTATTACTAAGATTAGACATATCAAGTTGTAAAAATGATTGAGCATTTAATACTTGAGCTTGTTGTTTGTTATTAAGATTAGCCATATCCATAGAAGCAAGATTAGCTGCATTTTGCATTACAGCTTGCTGTGAATTACTAAGGTTTTGTAAATCAAAAGTTCTAAACAAATTAGAATTAGATATTACAGATTGTTGTTTGTTATTAAGATTAAGAACATCCATACCTGCTATAGTTTGTGCATTAGCAAGAGCAGCAGATTGTTGGTTATTCATTCCTGCTAGTTCCATTTGCTGTTGTAACTCGGCGTTACCTACAGATGTTTGTTGATTGTTAGCAAGATTTTGTAAACGAACTTGTTGTGATTGAGAGGCACTAGCAACAATAGCTTGTTGTTGATTATTAAGATTAGCCATTAACAACTGTTGTGTATTTTGTCCAGTCTGCATAGCAGCATCTTGAGTAAACTGTGCACCTGTTAACTGTGCTTGAAACTGTTGTTGTTTAGTTAATACTTCAGCTTGTTGTTGATTGTTAAGATTAGCCATAGCAGCTTGTTGTAACTGTGTAGCATTAGCTTGAGCAATTGGAATAGCACTTTGAATAATAGAATTAACTAAAGCTTCTCGACCAATAGAAGAACGACTCATTCCTCTTGATGCAAGATTTTTATCTACAGCTTCAACTGCAGCTCTTGCCCATGTAGGAATAGTACCACTATCAATACCATCTAATAACTTTTCCATTTGACCTGACACAAGAGTATCAGCAGGAAGTGAAGCTATCTGTGCATTAACTGCAGCAGGTTGACTTACAGTTGCAGCAGTTATTGCCGCTGGATTAGTACCAACAGCTCCTTGAATATTAGCAGGTAAACCTGCAGTTTGTGCAGCTATTGTAGCTTTTTGTCCAGTAATAGCAGCAGCTAAAGCTTGACTACTAATTGTACCTTGTGCAGCATTTGCAATTGCTTGTGCTCCAGGATTTGCAGAAGCACCTGTAACACTAGAAGCAGTACCAGATTGAGCAGCTACTTGTCTAGTTGCAGCAAGATTAGATTGAGTTGCACCAGTTGCAGTAGCACCTTGACCTATTGTAGAAGCAGTCATACTTGTTGGTTGAAGTGTAGTAGGAGTTGCAGCAGTTGCTGAAGTACCTGCAGTTGCACCAGTAATAGTACCAGCAGATATACCTTGAGTTCCTACAGCTGTAGTACTTGCTTGTCCAGCAGCACCTTGTTTTAAAACATCTACTCCACCTTCTTTTAAAACACCAGTTTGTTTAGTATAAGTTTGTTTAGCGTCTGCTGCTATTCTAGGGTCTTCTACTTGAGTAGAAAGATAGTCTTGTATATTTGTTTGACCTGTGCCCTTTTTATTAACAGTGCCTTTAGCTTTTGATTCGGTTGGTATTGCCATAATTTATCTTCTCTTTCCTTGACCTCTATAAGGTTTGAAGTTTGCTCTCTTTTTTTTATTCATAGTACTAGTTATTGGATGCCTACCCATAGATGTTCCTTTTGGTGTGTGTATATGACCTTCTTGTGATTTCCAAATCTTTGCCATTAGTTACATAAAAGTTCTTAAAACAATAAACATCATCTGAGCAAAAACAGTAGTACCAATAAACCATACTAAAGCACGCAGTTGTCGCATGTCTTTTTCAATATGAAATAAATGATTGTCTTTTAAAACTCCTAGTTTACTATCCATTAGTTCAAG
>Ga0209535_1000433_pt1 | contig 29268 bp, 50 predicted proteins | sample LinPmetageLP28_FD_184041 | JGI IMG/M metagenome (GOLD analysis project Ga0209535, IMG submission 184041) | Marine viral communities from the Pacific Ocean - LP-28 (SPAdes) (version 2) | ecosystem: Environmental > Aquatic > Marine > Oceanic | place: Pacific Ocean | collected 2009-08-22
TGACGTTTGAGGCTTTGAAACCGATTTCTGATGGTGAAGCTTACGAGATAATGGCAACTATTCTCGGCGCTCCTGCAAACCTACTTAGAGAAACTGTCACAAGAGATCCCGGCTTTATCATAGTCAACATGATGAGGGATACCCTGTCTTCCTATGTAACATCTGGCTCTAAATATAAGCCTGTCATAGATACTGTTGCTAACTTTGGCAGTGGCATGGAAACCTTAGAAAGGTACGGGATTGTTGGCGGCTATGATTTGGTAACTGATCCTAAAGATCTTAAGAAGTTTTTTAATAAAGAGTTAAGGCGTAGAGGTCTTGATCCAGACCAAGGTCTAGGGTCCAAAGCTTTTAATAAAACTCTCGGTTCAGTCTGGGATTTGTTAGGCAAGGCCACGACTATGTCTGATGCCGCCACAAGAATGGCAGTTTATAAAGATGTGTTAGCTAGAACTGGCAACGAGGCAGAGGCTGCATTTCAAGCACTTGAAGTTATCAACTTTTCTAGGCGCGGCTCTAACCCAGTAGCTAGGCTTGCCTTCACAGCTATACCTTTCCTGAACGCAAGGATACAAGGTCTTGATGTTTTCTATAGAGCGTTTGCTGGTAAGTATTCGGCAGACAGTGAGGCATCAAGAAAAGCTATCGCTAGTCGGGCGATAGGAAGAGGCTTGTTACTTACAGCAATAACTGGTTTGTACTGGGGTCTTGTTAGTGATGATGATGAGTATAAATTACAGAGCGATGAGGTCAGAGATAACAACTGGATCATTCCGACTGGTACTGGTTACCCCATCAAGATACCTATTCCATTTGAAGTTGGTCTTTTGTTTAAGACTATACCTGAGAGAGCCATAGACGCTGCTTATGGCGAGTCCACTGATACTAGAGAAATGACTGAGTCTATTAGGCGGGGTGTCATGAGTACGCTTGAGGTAAATCCTTTAGGTATCCAAGCTTTTGCGCCACTAGTAGAGGCGGCTTTTAATCACAACTTCTATACTGGTAGACAGATCGTCCCATACTTTATAGATCAAGGTCTTGAGCGCGGATTCCAGAGTAGAGTCGGCACTAATAAGCTTGCTGAATATGTTGGCGAGGCTTTGAATATAAGCCCTATTAAGATAGATCATGTTATTTCTGGGTATGTTGGAACCATAGGAGGCTATGCTCTTGACGCAATAGACAAAACTTTAAGAAGCGAAGCTCTGGTTGGAGACTTGTCTGAAGCAATGCCTGCTCTTGATATACAGCAGTTCCCTTTAATGAAGAGATTCTTTGGAACCAAGGAAGGATCTGGTGTCACTCAAGATTTCTATGAAATAAACAGAGAAGTTAATCGTGTTGTCCAGACACTTAACAGCCTCAAGAAGGACGGAAAAACTGAGGAGTTGCAAGCATTCCTAATGGGAAGAGAAGGTCTGTATAGCCTGAAACCCCACGTTAATATGCTATCCAAAAAGTTAACTGATAATAGAAACAAGAAAGAAGCCATCATGAGACTGGACATCGACCCCGAAGAAAAGCGTAAACTTGTTGACGAGATTGACGCATACAACAATGATTACATTGCGCCTTACATACCTTTATTAAGAGAGACTGCAAATCTGCCTAAGACTAGACTGACGAACCTGTATCTGCAATAACAGTGAACTCTGATAGGGGTATGTAGCAGCAAGGATCTACGTCTTGCCAGTCTCCGCGATCTGTTCTTCCGCCCATGCCGACTTCGTATTTGCACCATAGCATTTCGCACTTAGCTATCTTGTCTTTCCATTGGACTATTAGGAAAGATTCTTTTCCTGATACGCCATACATTGATCGCGCTGTCATCATCTTCGACATGCTTATCATGTAGGTAGGATACTTATTCATCTCAGATGTTCTGCATTTGAATTCCATAAAGGCAACTATCTTGCCTTCTCTTTCAGCAGCAAAATCTAAATGGTAATGAATAGGTAGCTTGCGAAGACTGCAAGCCCACCTATAAGATATTTGTTTTGCTAACTCATTCTCCTTGCTCAGATCCTGTTTGCTCTCGTATAGTTTCCGTGGCATGTGTGTTCTCCAGTAGTAATTCAAGTAACTCTTCTATGTTTTTTAATCTCTCCATAATAACTTCTGCTTCTTCAAGCGATGCGAATTTCAAGACAACTTCCATTCGTTTACCTCTTTCATTTGATCCTCATCCATATTTCTAGCAGGAGGAGGGATTGAAAACCCCATACCCCCAGCTAATATAATTAATGTCTCTATCAATCTCCCGTAAGTCTCAGTGTTAGTGTCTGCACTTCTTTGATTGGGTCTTCTCTTCTGCCCAAATTTAGTATCAATAACCGTTTCTCCAAAGGTCTGGCACAATATTTCTTCGTGCATCTCTCCCTCAGTAAGACCAACAAAATCACCGAAAGACCTAGCCCACTTACGGTAGTAGCCTTCTTGCTTACGACTGCGAGAGTCCTTGTACTTAGTTATCTCTACAGACAAACCCTTATCGCAATCCTTTAACATGCCTGCCATTTCTTCTATGCCATTAGGATCGGCATGTGCAGCCATAATAATTATCTTATCTATGTCCTCAGTGTCTTCTATTCTGAACTTCATAGCTTGATAACCTCATCATTAACTCTTCTAATAAGCGTCTTAATAACTAAATATAAGAACTGTTCCGACTGATCTATGTCTCTCATGTACTTATTGTCTAGATCACTAACCTCATAGTTATCAAATGCGCTGTGACATTTCATGCACAGGTCAGCAACACAGAGGTCATGCCCCTTGATGCCTCTGCCTTTACCAAAACTGTGCTGCCTCATACCTGAGTAATGTGCAGCAACCACAGTGCCATCATTGACACCGCAGTTGATGCAGCTTTGCCCTCTGGCAGCAGCAAGTAACTTCTTAGAACGTATATTAGAAGGGGATGTCATCGTCTAAGAATTCACTTGAAGATGTTGGCGCGACCTGTGGTTGAGCTTGGGGGGCTTGCTGTGGTACAGGTTGCGGAGCAGGCTGTTGGTATTGAGGAGCCTGTCTCTGTTGTGAGTTAGGGTCATAATAAACTTCAGATGACAATGAAAGATAAGGACTCCCTCCGCCTTGTGGAATTGCTTCCCAAGCAGAGATCTGTATCTTCATTTGCTTTCCATCTTTAGCCATTTGAATCAGTAGCTTCATCATGTCTGGGGTGACTTCGATGTTTCCACTATAGTCTGGTCTGCGTTTTCGGTTGGCTGATGCCGCCTGTGTATTCAAGATGGAACAGCAGTTTCCACCATCTTGTTTAACCCAAAGACCGCCCTCTCTACTGCTGGGATATTGCTTTCTATCGTCCATACATTTCTCCTATTGAAACTTCTTAAGTTCATTACTGCACCATAGTCTGAAGTCTTTAAGCTCTTCTTCGCCCATATCCCCAGTTATGTGTGCATTTCCGTTTAAACAATCGATGATTTGCTTCTTGCTTTCTGCGCTTGAGATCATGTCTTTAAGACCCTCTAACGTTAGCTTTGTTTGCTCTTCATCTTCCCCAATGACAGGCTCAGAAGGTACTGAATGATCCATCCCTCCCTCTGCCTGCCTCCATAGTTTAATCCCTAGACCAAACATACCGAGACATTTCACAAGGCATCTCATCCTTGTGTCCTGTATCTGCCTGCTGGTTGGGTTAACCACTGAAGCTTTTGACTTACCGCTCTGCATCACGGGCAACCACATTGATCTTTCAATGTAATCTTCGTGAATCATTTCCTCATTCAAGTGAACCCTGACTGTACAGTTGACCATCACTGACCCATCAGGATGTCGAGTCTCTTCATGAAATGTATAAAAACTTGAGGGGTAATGCGTAACAAAAATACACCAAGCATCTGCCCAATTGAGATATGAGTTACCATCATATCCAGTTTGAAGCATCCCCTCTAGATCAATATCATAGAGCTTAAACCACATATCCCTTATTCTAGTGTGCGACATACCCACTCTCCCTTATCATTTTAACAACCTCATTTCCTTTCATTTTGTAAAAGAGAGAAACGCTCATATCTATTTTTATCCTATGACCGTTGACAAAAATTAAAACCTTCTCCCCATTTATCTGAAATTTAACAGCATCAGTTTTGAATTGACCCATGATGCCTATCGCCTTTCGATAAAAATCTTCATCCTGTTCTAACATTACTCCTCCATTGATCGCAAAATTGACTGACCCTACAATAATCTTGCAGACATCTTGTTGATTCACCTTGGCGATGATCAACAAATAGTTTCTCTGAGGATTCTTTGCAGTGTTTATCTGCTTCTTCCTCATTGTCATACAATTTTATTGCCCTCTTTCTACCTTTCTTCATGACCGCCCACTTCTCGCCACGCAACCACATCTGCTTATCTGTACAAAATGCTACAGGTTCGCCCAACATATCAGCTAATCTAGCGTCAGCATGTTGATCAAGATACTCTCCAACGATGGCGGCTTGTTTGTCTGGCTCAGTGATAGGAATATCAATGATAACTATTGGGGCTTGGGGGTAATTGGCATTGTTCTCTGCCTCCCTTTGCTTCCAATCTCTTAGCACTGCGACTATCTGCAACTCGGAAACTTCTTTCTTCTTTGCATTCCTTACTAACCAAGCGTAACAATTAAGCTGATCAACCCATTCCTCTTTGCCGTATATGACCGACCAAACCGATGTGCATTTGTAGTCAGCTATAGACACTGTGCCGTCTGGGTTTTCTTTCTGCACATCAATAGCACCAGAGATCTTCCAATCTTTGTGCGTGACATACAGTCTTTCCTCTAAGATATAATCTGAGGAAGCTTCAGCTTCAAACATATTGTGAACCGCAGTCCCAAGCACAGACCAAAGTTTATCACTCACATCTTCTGTCAATTCATCCCAGTATTTCTTTTTCAAAACATTTATTCGGGGCGAATCAATCATTGTGGTTACGCTTATCTCAGCGTCACCCATTGAGTAATTGTCTTTGGACAAAGCTTTGTATACAGGCTCTGGCAGATTATGCTTATTAGTTATTTTCATAGAACTCGGAACACTCTACAACCCTCACCCTCACGGTGTACCGTAAACCTTCTCCCGCCTTCATTGTTAGACCTGATGCTGGCTTGAGACCTTACGTTTGTTTCCTTCATATCATCTGAAGGAACAAGAACACTATCCCCGATCTCCATCTTGTCGAAAGGTATCAGCGTCTGCCTGCTCTTCGGTCTTGGTACATCTTTTTCTATTTCTAGGCTCATATAATATATCTCCGTATTGATTATCATCACTAAAGTCTGGCAAGATACCAGCTTCTTGTTGCTCTAAAACGTATTGACCTATCTTACTCATATCAATTACCTCGGAGGGTGATATTAATGTTGCGTAATGTTGATGTCAACGCTAATATTATTTATGAATGCATTATTAAGGGTGAGCCAGCATCCAAAGCTAATAGCAGAAGGCTTGTCACCATTAGGGGCAGACCTTGTTTCATTAAGTCCAAGAAGGCTTTGGATTATGTTAAAGCTTTTGAAAAGCAGGTTGAGATTTTAGATGATCTCATTGAGTGCGATGTTGCTGCTCACATAACTATCTATTATAAAACACGCAGGCCAGATCTAGATGAGTCAGTTATATTAGATTGCTTGCAAGGAGTTGCATATAAAAATGACAGGCAAGTTAAAGAGAAACACATCTACTGGGCGCTCGACAGAGAAGATCCCCGTGCCATCATTAGGCTCGTTGCTATCGAAGGAAATAGCGCGTAAGCTAATTGATCGCAGCTTTAGGGATCTTTGCTTGGCGGATGAATCTGAGAAAGCTTTAAGGTTTTTTACATCTGACGATTTGATAGGGTATTGCGAAGACGCTTGTCTCGATGCGGTTTGGGTCAAAGATTCCGCATTGAATATGGCGGGGCGTTCAAAGGTGCAACGTCAATACTTACTTAAGGAAATTATAAAAGAATTAAGGGGAAAGTATGGGGGTCATAGACGAAATCGTAGAGGGGATCTACGATGATTGCAGGATAGTCTGTCCTGCTTGTGGGAATGACAGAAAAAAGAAGAACGTTAAAACATTATCAGTAACGATAGGATCTGACGCTAAACTTTATTACTGTCATCACTGCACCGCTTCAGGGGCAGTAAAAATTCAATCACCTTTTGAGCAATCTTATAAGAAGAAGGTTGTTCACATCCAGTCAACTAGAGATAACGATGTACTAGAAAAGTTTCTTTCTAGTCGTGGTATCTCTATGTCTGCTGTTAAAACTGAGGTTATAACAGGTAAAAAATACTTCAACGGTAGTGGTGAGTTGCCTGCCGTAGGGTTTGTATACGTTTCAGGCTCCGAGAGAGCCGTTAAGTGGCGTTCTACTGAGGGTAAGTACTTCACACAGGATGGTGCAGCAAGATCGTTCTACGGGCTTGAGAGAGTCTCTGAGAGCAATGAGCAATTAGTTGTATGTGAGGGCGAGGTTGATGTACTTGCCTTGTCTGCTGCCAATGTGACTGCTGTGTCATGTCCTAATGGTGCGCCTCAGAAAGTTAGCAACAATAGGATCAATCCAGAAGATGATAATAAGTTTAGTTATCTTTGGGATGCACGAGAGATAATCACCAACATCCCTAAAATAATACTGGCTACTGACAATGATCAGGCAGGTGAGGCTCTTGCTGAAGAGATAGCTAGGCGAGTAGGAAGGGCTAAATGTTGGCGAGTAAACTACCCCGATGGCTGCAAGGATAGCAACGATGTACTGCTAATGCATGGAGCCGATAGATTAGCAGACCTGATAGCTAACCCTACACCGATGCCTTTGAAGGGGGTGTATGCTGCACAAGATTATGCCAATGAGGTTAAGCATATCTACACTGAAGGGGTAGGTAACGGAGTGTCTACTGGCCTGCAATCAGTTGATGATCTTTTCACTATCAGTGAAGGACAATTGTCTGTGGTCACCGGGCTTCCCAGTTCAGGTAAAAGTGAATTCATTGATCAAATAATGATCAACATGGCAGAAAAGAATCATTGGAAGTTTGCTGTTTGTAGCTTTGAGAATCCTCCCCATTTCCATATAGCAAAGTTAGCAGAAAAGATTGTGGGCAAGCCATTCTTTGATGGCCCTAATCAACGGATCAGTAATGAAGAATTAGATACTGCTATTGACTTCATTGACAAACATTTTGTTTTCCTAGACCAGAAGGATGGTGTGGTTTCTTCTATTGACAGCATCATAGACAGGGCGAAACAAGCCGTACTCAGGTTGGGTGTCCGAGGCTTAGTGATAGATCCTTATAACTATATCGAACAGGATGGGACGGAGGAACACATCTCTATCTCTGCGATGCTAACAAAGGTCACTACATTCTGTAAGGCTCACGGTATTCATTGTTGGTTTGTAGCGCACCCTGCGAAGGTCTATCCAAAAGAAGATGGCACATACCCTGTTCCAAAAGGTATGTCTATCTCCGGCAGTGCCGCTTGGTTTGCCAAAGCTGACTTAGGTATTACCGTACATAGAACCGATGACGATGTTGAGGTTCATTGTTGGAAGTGCCGATTTAAGTGGGTGGGAAAGCAAGGTGTCACTAACCTTAATTATGATTTACTTAGTGGCAGATACTCTGAGCAAAGCTCAGTCCAATCATACGCTCCAGACTCAAGGATTAACTGGTATGACGAAGTCGATCTCTGATCTAGGCACTAGACAAATTCACGACAAGCATAGCGTTATGATAGAGGGAGGAATCATACCTCGCGCAAAGGTTATGGATCAGTTGATTATTGACAGGCTTCTTATGAATGGGAGGATTGACTTGAGTCAACATATGGCTGCTGAGTTATTCTTAAGTCAGGCTGAACGCGCCTGTATAAATGTTAGAGCGCAGAAATATGATTCTATACCAGTAGGCAACAGTAGGAAGGACAGTTACAGCAATGGGTATGGAGCATTCAGTAAGACTGTCAGCCTTGTCAAGAATAGTTTAGGAATAGAATATGCCAGAGTTTTATATGACTGTTTAATATTGAACCAGTTGTCTGAAAATAAATTCAGGCTGCTTACTGATAGCTTAGATCTTATTTTTAATCGTAGAATGGGGCGTTCATAATGTTACTAGCGGATGGATTTGAGGAATGTTTTATTGGTGTAGGCAGTCGTTGTGGACAGCCTGACATTGCTGTATATGATCAAGATAAATGCATCGAGGTTCTAATTGCACAAGGCATGACTGAAGAGGAAGCCGTAGAATATTTTGACTTCAATGTTTTAGGTGCTTGGGTTGGAGAAGAGACTCCGATTTTTGTGAGTGACTTTGAGTTGAATGATTGATGCAGCAGTCTCTATCGCGCCACACATAGCCGAGGGTACACGATAAAGTTAGGTGCTGCTGCTCCACCTTTTGGAGTTTCCCTCGGCTATTTTGCGTTGTAGGGTATGAACCCAACAAAAGTTATTCTATCTTCTAGCTTTACTTCCCAACTCAATGTTCTTTCGACCCTATGTTTATTGGCTTTCATCTTGGCAAATTGTTCCACCTTATTCTCAATGTCTTTTGATTCATCTCCTTCGACATTAAAATTAAATAGTCTTCGCCCCCCATTACTCAATTCTATCTTGACCTTCGCAGTCCCAATCATCAAGTCCTTCCTCCTCAAAATTTACGTCACCAATAAGAGATTCAATCTGCTCGTTCATCTCTCCTAAGTCTTGATAAAGCATTGTAATATTAGACCATAGAAAGGCATCTCTATCTTCATAATTTGCGTGTTCTTTAATCCTCCTGCACCTTCTCTCAACATCAACTGCCTTCGTATATATAGTTTGTCTTAATTGTTTTCTATCCTCTTCATCTCTATCACGCTTAACTCTTTCGGTTATACTTATAACGTTACTCATATTAACTCCTAGTTTATCTGTGCAGCATTCCTACTTTCTCTTTTACTTTTAATAATTTGTTTAAGCATATCAAAGACCCACTCCTCTGGAACGTCGTAAGCCTGTCCGTTCGGTGTCTCGTAAACAATTAAGTCAGATAATACCTCAATTAATGCTGCCGCAACGGATACTCTAGAAACTTTATCGGCATTGTCATTTAACATTGTAGTGATAGCTTCTCCGACCACATCCATTTGCTCATTGAATTGCTCATAGGTCATGTTCATTTGCGTTCTCCTTTTTTCTTTTCCAAATAGCCCACCCCTCCTCCACTCTCCTGCATCTGGGTCTCTCTGATGGGCTGTTATTCCTACACCAGTTTGATATGTTTGAATAAGCCCTCCTCATTTTCTCATAGTCATCAAACAATACGCACTGATCACCGCCTTCTTGTATCTTAATAAAACGTTTCACTGATTCAGTTAATGTTCTACCTAATTCTCCATTAGGCATTTCAATGTTAGTTGTTTTCAATGCTATCCCTCCACTCTCTGTACTCATCGCTTTCTAAAATCTTGTCACACTCCTCATCATTATAGTCATCATCTATTTCGTAGCGTATTCTTGAACTAGGATTGTAGTCTTCATCCCCTACTCTGTTCGGATCGTCAGGGATTGATTGCCATCCTGTGCTACTATCAATAACAATGCCTTCTGTGATATGTATCTTTACCATTTTATTTTCCTCAATTAATTTTTGTTGTCTTACATTCGCACCCAGTTCTTCAGCACGTTTGATGCGTAACTGCATCATGTCTTCAAAAAAACTATTCATCATCGTTCTCCTGTTGTTTAATGTTTTCTACACGGAACGAACCTATAAAACTTGTCCCTACTACCAGTGGCACAGTCCCACTTTCGTTCATCTTGTAATTGCTATCACTTGGACAGGGAACCATATACAAGTTTATTAAAAAACCATGACTCATCTCAGGATCACTATGTAAAGAGTAGTCGATGATCTCCTGCATTACCCTATGTGGATCAGAGTATGCTCTCCAACACCAAGCGTTTGACCCAAAAAAATGGAATCCATTTGACTGCCTTGAGGTGTAAGAGCCATCTTCATTGACGGTTTCTACTATGTCCTTAGACTTCTTACTCTTGTCCCACGTAATTTGGTAGCCATTCTTTTCATAAATTGCTGTCTCAATCATTCGCTCTTCACTCATCGTCTAACTCCTTACGTGCGTTAGCTAAAGCATCAGCGATGCACTCGGACTCATCGTCCTCTATATCACCATCTCGAAACATTTTCTCCCAATACAAGAGTGCGTGGCTTTTTGCATTTTTTGGACTATACACCTCTTTAGCCTTTCTTATGGTTGTCTTTAGTTCAGCAATCTCCTCCCTAAATTCTTTCAAAGATTTATCGTAGTCATTGTCAAAGTTATAATAGACGGTCGATGAGGCACGGTTGACCGAACCGCCATCCCCATCTTGTGCCATGTCATACCAATAATCTAACTCCTTCAAGTAGCATTCAGCGTTGACGAGTAGAGATTCTAGCAATGGTGAGTCTATCGTTGTTTGCTTAGTCATTATCGTTCTCCTATTGGATTAGCCAAACGTACACGAGAAAAAACAAGCTGATGCCAAACCCTGTAGCAAACAGCACCTTCGATACTAAAGAGGTTTCATCCTCCCAGTTGTGCATGTCATGAGGGTCATGAGTATTAAGCTTACGCATAAGGTCGAGAAGTTCTTTATCGTTTGCGATTTCATCTCTAAGTTTATTCATTGTGACACTCCTATGCTGTCTATAAATTCTGTGGATAGGTCTTCTACAATTGGTGCAGGCGGAGTCCAGTAAGTATTGACTGGTCTATATGTGCAGTCCCATGTATCGTAGCAATGCCCATCGACTAATGATGTCAGGTGTCCAGAGTTCTTGATGACCGCTGTCTCTGGGCGATCCTTCCAATCCTTAAGTTTAATAAGCTTGCCCTTGGAATCCCTCGGACATTTGTTTTTGTTCCAACCTAATCGCTTGAGGTATTCATGGTAGACGATGTTCATGTTAGGAAAGCAAAACATCTCAACCCCTAGCTTCATTAGCTCCTCGAAGACTAGCTGATAAGGTCTACCAGTTGCATTGCTGATCGACCTCACAACGCAGTCCGTCTTAAACTTGGGATTGATTCGATACGAATCGTTTTGTTGTACGAATGGTACGTGCATCACGCGACCCTCCTGTCTTTGTTGTAGCCTTTGAGCGAGGCTGTCACAACCTCAGTGACGCGAGTGTGCGACACCATGAACTGTCGGCTCAGTTTCTTACGAACCGCGCTCATATCAAGCGTGGCGCGTTCTGACACTGACACTGTCAGGTAATGCTCAGTGCCGCAGTATCTGCCCTCACCCTCAGACTTAAGGCTTTCGATCAGAGCTTTCTTGGTTTCATTTAGATCAGCAATCTGTGCTGACAATTCGGCTATATGATCTACTGTGTTTTGATGTTTCATGTGGAACCTCCAAGTTCATTTTTAAAAATAGTATTGCTTATGTTAATGATATTAATCGGCATTGCAAGTATTAACTTTAATCATAAAGATTCTGAATTAGCTCCTCGAAGACTAGCTGACCTTGCTTAACCTCTTTCAGGTACTCCAAGCCTGCCTCGATGCTGTCTTTAAACTCTCGCAGTTCTCGAACCTTAGTTCCCCAGACTTTGTGCTTGGCTAGAGCCTTGGCTGAGATCGACTGGTATTTTGAACTGTACCTGTGAGCTTTGATGCAACTACTGAAAGGGTCAGATCTCTTGTAACCTAGCCCACGCTTGGCTTCTAATATATTGGGGTCATGATCTACCAGTACCATATAGACTGCCCCCTGCGGCATCTTGTAAGCGATCAGTGCGCGTCTCTCGATAGTCGCTAGGACTATGGCTTCTCTCCAACCTTGGTTAGCCCAGAACTCCACGATGTCACCCCTGCTCACCTGTCGTTTCTTGGCGGCTTCCTTCCTTCGATATTTCTTGACCTCATTTATAGCGATTTGCTCAGGCTCAGTCCAACCATGACCTGATGACTGCCAATCATGCCAGATGTCATAGTAATGATTCTCTGTCTCAGCTATCAGTCCATCCCTTACTGCAAACTTTTTAAACATAGAACCTTCTCGGACTGTATGCTTGCCTGTCTGCCTGTACAGTGGACGGTTGATGTCAGCGTTTGAGCCGAAGGCAAAAAAGTGGTGCTTAATGTCCGAGTGCGCACATTTTACAATCACTATCTGCACATCATCTCCAAGGGTATTGAACAGCTTTTCGGATTCTTTATATTCAGAATTCTTGTAGTCTTTGTAGTCCCTGTCTGCTCGATACTCTGCGTTAGCGATCACCTTAATGACCTCAAATTTTTGCTGTGGTATCACTCGGTTACGGTTAGTCTTTTCAGTTTCCCAATCGTCGAGTATGTTTGTAGTGGTTGTCATGATAGATCTCCTGATCTTGGGTTATCCATTGGGTGGTCTCGATGGTGCTTTTCAATCGCACCTACATACCCAATCTGGGCAAGCTTGGCTATGTAAACGGTTTGTGATCTGGATAGATCGACACCGTACAGTTCCATAGCGGCTTCCCTGACAGGGTCAAAGTAAGTGCGTATGATACTACTGACCGCATTATTTCTGCCCTCAGTAGCCGCCTCTGAGACCTCAAGAGCTATCTCTTGGATCTCATTATCTTTAAGGTATCTATTAACTAGCATCGTGCGCTCCTTAAGCGACCTTCTCAGTCGCTTTTTCGTTAGTGTTAGGTTGTAGTGATTTTAGGTGGTTCAGTGCCTTCTGAGCCTTGCCTGCGGCTTTAAAGAACAGGCGTTCATCGTTTTCTAGAGCCTTCATCCAAGACGCGAGATACTGCGCGTGATCAGGGGCAGGGGTGTGTTCAATGCCTAACTCAGCGCAGGCGAACACTGCACACAACTCAGCGCACAATTCCTCTTTTGCATAGTTATCTGAGTTCCTCTCATAGATTTCTTTGCGATTCAGGCGTGACCTGTGACCAGTCCAATGTCCTAGCTCGTGCAATGCTGTACCGTAGTAGCCTTGTTGCTTTGCGGCTTCAGTGTCCCCTATGAAGTCCTCTATCGCAGGTAGCACTATGTGGTCAGCGATGGGCGTGTAGTGTGCCGACGGTGAGCCTTGGATAATACGAATATCTGCGTCGCAATTCGCTATGAAATCCTCAACGTTAGCGAGGGTCTCAACAGGGTCTCTCTCCTCAATTTCTAGAGGTTCCGCGCCTACCTGTTGCGCGTTCCAAACCGCAACCGACCGAAAGAAAAGACCAGTTTTTTGATTGCCATTTTTGTCAAGTATAGGCTTGCCCCCCTCTTTTAATTTAGTAGGCATAGGTGTCAACACATAGGCACTAGCCTTCTCACCTTTTGGCACTGGCGTTTCTGTGGATTCCCACCCCTTGTAAGTAGACCAGCGAGGGTCTGTGTAGCCATTTTTTTGAGCGGCTATCCAAAGCATAAAAACATTACCGCCTGTGTAGTAATTTCCAGTCACGCAGTTATGGTGACCACCGCCTGCCATCTGACCAGACCAAGGCTTAACCCAGCCTGTGCCATGCTCCTTCATTTGTTGCAATACCTTGCGTGTCAGGTCTGCGTGTGGGTTCTGCTTGCTTTTTTTGTATGTAGCCATGTGTTACTCCAAGTTATAAAAATTTTAAAATCAAATGTATTGCGAATCTTAACAGTGTTAAATCTATTGTCAACTGTTGTACCTGCAATGATTTTTGATCTGCCACTTTTCAATGACAGGCTCTCCACGCTCATCTTCATCGACTACGACATAGGCAACCGTCTTAAAAATTTTTGCATACCGCCAACTTCCCTCATTATCGACAAACACTCTGCATTGAAAGTCTGGGTATACAGTGTCCTCAATAAAATTATTGTGAGCGGCATACTCATAAAAATTATCTGTCTCAGACTCTCGGAAATAACCGCCATTTTCTAGTGGATAAAATCGTGATGGTGCGTATGACATATCTATACCTCCTCCATTTCTAGTAAGTAATCGTGATCGTGATTTTCCATGTGGTTACTCCTATATATAAAAATTTAAATTAAACCGTATTGCGAATATTAATGATATTAACGGACATTGCAAGGATAACTTTAATAAATTATTAACTATTTTTTGGTGTTGCGTAAGTCATTGATATTAAAGGTAAACGCTCTGTCAGCAATATTAAAGAGAAATCAATAGTAGTGGTAGGGTCAAGTCGATCGTTCAGTGAGCGGCCTCTGAGAGCCTCTGAAAGGCACTGTTCAATTTTTAACCAATTGGGTGTATGATCTAATTATTGCTACACACTAAGGGTACTTTAAAATGGCATCAAAACTCACACCTAAACAATTACACTTTTCGAGATGCGTGGCATCCGGTAGCACCTACAGTGATGCGTATAGAGAGGCGTATGACGTTAAGCCTGATACGAAAGCAGGATCTATTCAAACAGAAGCCAGTAAACTTATGAGCAACCCTGAGATTTCACAAAGGGTCGAGGTACTTATAGCGGCTCGTGAAAGGGCTGTACAAGCTTCTGGGGTCTCTGATAGAGAGAAGGTTCTGAGTAAGCTTAGGGGATGGATGGAGTCAGCCGAGGGAGCAGACGCGATGAAGATCAGATCTGCTGAGTTGCTAGGGAAATCCGTTGGCTTATTTAAAGATGTCGTAGAGCAGAAGCAGGAGGTTGCTAGTGCTGATATAGAAGCCAAGCTCCAAGCCAAGCTAGAATTATTATTAGCCAGCCAAGAAAGTAAAGATGCCGACACAAAAGATCTGCATTAACGTAATCCTATTAACGCCCCCCACATAGTTGACCCTTCGTTCAGTAATGACACACTTAACGATGGTTGACTATTCGTTCAATAATAATATGCGTGACACATTTATTAACTTGGACAATCATTCCACAACGAAATTATATGATCGTTCCATAATCACTCTTTTTTATGCGATACCCCACCCCCCCTTATAGCTAAGGCGTACTTGCGTATCCAGTACACAGTGATACACTCAAACAATTACCTAGTTTTGAACATGACCCCACCCTATTTTCTAGAATGCCCAATAATATCAAGAACTTACATTTATACTGGTCAAATTTTGTACAGAAAAAGGGGTAGGAATCCTAGTGCCTAAAAAAATTTTGCAAAAAAAGTTGACCTTTAGTTTGTCAATAGGCAAAATATGTTAAAATTTATTACACTTTTGTCTTAAGGATTACCCTTACTAAGGATTACCCTTATACGTTTGCAGTATCTATTACTAGGTATGCCTTATTTTTAAATTAAAAGGTATTCTTTCAAGAGTAATCCTTACTAGTGAAATCCTTACAAGAGTAATCCTTGTTATTGGAAAGGCGAGTACCGCTTGGAAATTGATCAAAATTTAATCAATAATTTGGATAACATTCCTGTTGAAGATAAGCAGGAGATACTTAGCCTTCTTGAGCAGCTTGATGAAGCGAAGAAGCTTGAGGCTGCTAGGGCTGGATATATAGATTTTGTACGCACGATGTGGCCTGCTTTTATTGATGGTGAGCATCACAAGATAATGGCTTCGGCCTTTGAGCGTATTGCTAATGGTGAGTTAAAGCGGTTGATTGTTAACATGCCGCCCAGACACACTAAAAGCGAGTTTGCTAGTTACATGCTCCCGGCTTGGTTCTTGGGGCAGTACCCGAATAAGAAGATAATACAAACAGCCCACACAGCAGAGCTTTCTGTTGGATTTGGTAGGCGAGTTCGTAACCTCGTGGATAGCGAGGAATTTAAGAAGGTTTTCCCAGAGCTGACTCTTAGGCCCGACTCCAAGGCCGCTGGGAGATGGAGTACCAGTGCTGGTGGCGAATACTTCGCTATTGGTGTTGGTGGTGCTGTAACTGGTAAAGGTGCAGATCTGCTCATTATCGATGATCCCCACTCGGAGCAGGAAGGACAGAGTGCCGACCCCACTGTGTTTGATCGAACCTATGAATGGTACACATCCGGGCCTCGTCAGCGACTTCAACCGGGAGGCGCTATTGTTATCGTGATGACGCGATGGCATATGCGTGACTTAACCGGGAAGATAACTAAGTCTGCCTCTCAACGGGCTGGAACCGATGATTGGGAGATAATTGAGTTCCCCGCTATCATGTATGAGGGGACTGAGAAAGAGAAATCCTTATGGCCTCAGTTCTGGAGTAAAGTAGAACTAGATGCTCTTAAAGCGGAACTACCGCCTTCTAAATGGAATGCACAGTACCAACAGAACCCCACTGCTGAAGAAGGGGCGTTGGTTAAGAAGGAATGGTGGAAGATCTGGGAACATGAAAGACCGCCTCCCTGCGAGTTTGTTATTCAGTCTTGGGATACAGCCTTCCTAAAGACGCAAAGATCTGACTACTCTGCCTGTACAACGTGGGGCGTTTTCTATGCGCCTGACGATGATGGCATGAGCCAGCCCAACATTATTCTTCTTGATGCTTACAAAGAGCGTCTGGAGTTCCCAGAGCTTAAAAAGAAAGCGCATGAGATGTGGCAGATGATGCAACCAGATGCGTTTATAGTGGAAGCTAAGGCGGCTGGAACCCCGTTAATTTTTGAATTAAGAGCGATGGGTATTCCTGTATCTGAGTACACCCCCTCTAGAGGTAATGACAAGATAGCTAGAGTTAATGCTGTAGCGGATCTATTTGCTTCTGGTGTAGTGTGGTGTCCAGAAACTCGCTTTGCTGAAGAGGTGGTTGATGAGTTTGCTGCTTTCCCTGTAGGAGAGCATGATGACTTGGTTGACTCATCGACTCAGGCACTGCTTAGGTTTAGGCAGGGTGGCTTCTTGAAGTTGTTGAGCGATGAAGAGGACGAGCCATTCTATGGCAAAAAAGCCAGTTACTATTGATCTTCAGAAAGAAGAAAAAAAGATAGAGGCTGAGATAAGGGAATGGTCTTCTAGTATTATTGAAATCCCTAATCCTAACTTTAAGAATATTCCTACCTGCCCTTATGCTAAGACGGCGTGGGAAAAGAACTTAGTCAAGATTGTGTTTGATCATGAAGGCAGGGACGCTAAGTTACTGAAGTATCTCTCCAGCTATGATGATGACTATGATTTAATTATTATCGTTGATACGGATTATGAAGAAGATCAAGAAGCTTTTCATGATAGTATTAGTGAAGTTAACGATTTAATAAGCAAAGATGTTTGGAGTAATTCGGATTTGTGGATCATGGGGTTTCATCCTTATGATGATGAAAATGATGCTTTAGATAGCGAAAGCTTTGAGCCTATTAGTGATTACAGCTATGGTTTGATTTTTGTTCAAAGGCTTTCTTTTTTACAAGAGGCTGCTAACAAGCTTGAGCTTCAGGGTTATTATAATGTTTACAAAGATGACTTTGATATAAATCAGATGTATAAAGTTCGCAAAGACTATTACAGGAGACTGAAGCATGGCAATGGGAAAGAAATTAGGGCCAGCTAAAAAGAGAGTTGGTATGCGTGGCGGCAAGACTGTTGCTAAGAAAGTAATGGGCATGAGATCAGGTAAGAAAGTTAAGAATATTAAGAAAATGAAGTCTGGTGGTCAGTGCCGTGGAATGGGTGCTGCAACTAGGGGCGGGAACTTCGAGGTCGTTTAATGGCTGTTGAAAAGTCTTTAGTCAGCAATCCTCTTGATATTGATAACGAAGAAGCTGTCGAAGTTAGCATAGTTAACCCAGAGTCAGTTTCTATTGAAACTGAAGATGGAGGCGTTATTTTGGATTTCGATCCAAATGGCGGCTTTATGGGTGAGATGGAGCATGGCGCTAATCTAGCTGAATACATTGAGCCTCAAGTGTTAGACATGGTTGGCTCAGATCTCGTTGGCATGTATAACGCTGACAAAGAGAGTCGTTCTGATTGGGAAGAGTCTTACGTTAGAGGATTGGATCTTCTAGGTCTTCGCTTTGAAGATCGTACAATGCCTTGGGCTGGAGCTTGTGGTGTTTTTCACCCAATGCTTTCTGAGGCTGTCGTTCGCTTTCAAGCGCAGACAATACAAGAGATATTCCCTGCCAGTGGACCAGCAAAGACTTCTATCGTGGGCAAGCTCACTGATAACAAGGTTAAGCAGGCTAGTCGTGTTCAAGACTATTTAAATTATTTAATGACACAGAGAATGTCTGAGTATCGGTCTGAGACCGAAAAGCTTTTATTCTCTTTGCCTATTGCAGGATCAGCTTTCAGAAAGGTTTACTTTGATCCTAATCTTAACAGACCGTGCAGCATGTTTGTTCCGGCAGAAGATTTTGTTGTTAGTTATGGCGCTTCTGATCTAAAGACTTGCGAACGTGCAACGCATGTAATGAAAAGAACCCCCAACGATATAAGGAAACTTCAGGTTTCTGGGTTCTATAGAGACATTGAGTTACCAGCTCCTACTCCAGACATTGGAGAGATTCAGGAGAAGTACAATAGATTGACTGGTGATAGTGCAAACTATGAAGTTGATCACAGACACACCCTGCTGGAGATGGTTGTTGATTATGATCTTCCCGGTTTTGAAGATGTACAGGGTGGAGAAGAGACTGGAATAGCTTTACCTTATGTAATTACTATCGATAAAGGCTCTCGAAAGATTTTATCGATCAAGCGCAACTGGAATGAAGAAGATCCGCAGAAATTAAAGGTAGAACACTTCGTTCATTATACTTATTTGCCGGGATTAGGGTTCTATGGCTTCGGTTTAGTCCACATGATAGGTGGGTTAAGCCAGTCTGCGACCTCATTACTGCGACAATTAGTGGATTCAGGTACGTTAGCTAACCTTCCGGGTGGTTTAAAGGCGCGTGGTCTTAAGATTAAGGGCGATGACACCCCAATTATGCCGGGAGAGTTCCGCGATGTGGACGTTCCGGGCGGAACCATCCGCGATAACATCAGTTTTATGCCGTATAAGGAGCCGTCTAACGTTCTTTATCAGCTTTTAGGGGACATTGTGTCGGAAGGTAGGCGATTTGCCTCTGCTGCCGACGTAAAAGCCTCTGATATGAACTCCGAAGCCCCTGTTGGCACGACATTAGCCATACTTGAGCGCGAAATGAAGGTGTTAAGCGCAGTTCAGGCGCGTGTTCACGCCGCAATGGGGGCAGAATTAAAGATATTAAGCCGATTAGTGCATGATTATGGGCCGCAACGCTACCCATATGATGACTCAGAGCAACCACTAGCGGCAGAAGACTTCGATGATCGCATAGATATCATTCCTGTTAGCGATCCGAACAGTGGAACGATGGCACAGCGCATTATGCAGTACCAAGCTGCGCTGCAACTCTCAGTCTCAGCTCCACAAATGTACGATCTACCACTACTTCATCGTCAAATGATAGAAGTTTTGGGCATAAGGGATGCAGATAACATTATCCCAACGGATAAAGACATTAAACCTACAGATCCTGTGACTGAAAACATGAACATCATTAATGGAGAACCCATTAAGGCGTTTGCTTATCAGGATCATGAAGCGCATATACAGACTCACATGTCAGCAATGGAAGATCCTAAGCTATTGAAGATACTCTCAATGGCTCCTGACGCTAAAGTGAAGCAGGCAGCAATGATGGCGCATATTTCAGAGCATGTGGCCTTCTCCTATCGACAACAGATAGAAAAAGAACTTGGTGTAGAACTGCCGCCACCAGAAGAACAATTACCAGAAGACATTGAAAGTAGGCTATCTAAGCTCGTTGCTCCTGCTGCCGCACAACTTACCGGAAAAGACAAGAGAGAGATGGAAGCCCAACGCATTCAGGAGCAGATGAAAGATCCAATCGTCCAGCTCCAACAAGCTGAATTACAACTTAAGGCCAAGCAAGCCCAAGACAAAGCTGCAACTGATATGGCTAGGATTCAAGTTGATCTTCAAAAGAGTAAAGAGAAGAACGAACTTGAAAGAGAAAAGCTTTCTCAAGAAGTCAGAGTTGAAGGGGCCAAGCTTGGTGTTCGTGTAGCTGAGGATTCTTCTAGAGAGGAAATAGAAAAGTCTAGAATGAAATCAAAGGACATGCTTGAAGGCGTTAAAGTTGGTGTCGAAATAGCGAAGGAGCTATCTGGTGAGTGATGTTTTTAGTAACAATGCTTTAAAAGTTTTGAAAGATAATATCCGAGTAATGATGAATGATGTAAGTGATCATATTAGTACGGGTAGTTGCAAAACTTATGATGAATACTCTAAATGCTGCGGGATTATAGAAGGTCTTGCTATGGCTGAAAGAGAGATTCTTGATCTGAACCAAAGGATTGAGAACGCTTAATTCTCCGCATATTGCGGTGCAAGGTGACTCTGGACACTAAATTCCAGTGCTAAGGAAATAACATGAGTGAAGCTGCTAGTGTGGAAGTTGAATCAGTTACAGCAAAGGCTGAGACAAGTGACAATAAAGATGTCGAGTCAAAGCCTAGTCAGTTACCTGAACCTTCTGGATATAAAATTTTAATAGCATTGCCCGAAGTTGATGAGAAGACTGAGGGTGGAATCATTAAGGCGCAACAAACAAGACAGCTTGAAGAAGTTGGATCTATTGTTGGCTTTGTCATGAAGCTTGGTCCAGATGCTTATCAAGATAAGGAGAAGTTTCCTAATGGTCCTTACTGTAAAGAGGGCGATTTTATTTTGATGAGATCTTATTCTGGAACTAGGTTTTCTATACATGATCGAGAGTTTAGACTTATTAATGATGACAGCGTAGAAGCTATTATTGATGATCCAAGGGGCATTAGAAAAATATGAGTGATGCAGAGCAAGTACAAGAAACTAGCAGTGAAGATAAATTTTTTGGTGTCAAGACTCAGATTAGCAAGAAGTCCGAGGCAACTCCTCAAGAAGCAGCAAGCGATATTGAGGTTACGATTGTTGATGACACACCAACGGAAGATAAAAACAGACCTACGTTTAGTGATGACACCCCAGCCGATGATGGTATTACGGAAGAGGATCTCAAGGGCTACACTGGATCTGTTCAAAAAAGAATCAACAAGCTTCGTGCGATTAATAACGATGATCGTCGTAAGCGTGAAGATGCTGAGAAGCTTCGTGATGAAGCTGTTCGCGTTGCTCAAGAGCTTGTAGAAAAGAATAAAAACTATCAATCTATGATAGATCGTGGCGAGACGGCTTTGATTGATTCTGTCAAGCAAAAGGCAAAGCTTGATTATGAAAACGCCAAGCAGGGATATAAAACTGCATACGAAGAAGGCGATACTGATAAGATACTTGCTACTCAAGAAGCTTTAAATCTTGCTCAATATGAGTTAAAAGAGATAGAAAGAAAGGAACAAGGCAGACAATTTGCCCAACAAACTAGGCAAGCTCAGGCTCAGAATGTTGCTCAAGTCCAAGAGCAGCAACAACCTCAGCCTCTTTCTAGTAAGCAGGTTAATTGGAAAGAAAACAATCCTTGGTTCTTAGATCCTAATCATAAGGACATGACTGCCTTAGCTTATGGATTGCATGAGAAATTAATAAAGGATGAAAGATTAGACCCAGCAAGTGATGAATACTATAATAGGATAGACGCTACAATGCGTCAGAAATTTCCTGAATACTTTGGTGCAGATGAAAGCTATGGGAGCAATGTTCCATCTACACCTAGTAGGGTAAACGTGGTTGCCCCTGCCAATAGAAATAATGGCGCAAAACCACGCACAGTAGAACTAACTCCCAGCCAAGTTTCTCTCGCAAAGCGACTTGGACTCACTAACGAGCAATACGCCAGACAACTCATGAAGGGGTAATTAATGGCTAATCAGCGCACACCACGCTCTAACGAGAGCAGACAAACCGAAGCTAGAACTTCTGATAGTTGGTCTCCAGCATCAGTGTTACCTGTTCCTGCACCTAAAGACGGCTGGGCTTTTCGATGGATAAGAACCAGCGTTCTGGGACAACCTGATAACACTAATGTCTCTCAGAAAATGAGAGAAGGCTGGGTTCCTGTTAAGGCAGATGATCATCCAGAGATGCAAGTCATGTCTGATTTAAACTCGCGTTTCGTTGGTAACATCGAAGTTGGTGGACTTTTGCTTTGCAAAGCTCCTCAAGAAGAGATGGACAAGCGACAAGAGTATTACCAGACAATGGCTGCTCAACAGATGGAATCTGTAGACAATAGCTTTATGAGGGAAAACGATCCCCGTATGCCTCTATTGAAACCTGATAGGACTACGAGGACTTCATTTGGCAAAGGCTGATACCATTAGGTTCGGCCTAACATTGAGGTAATTAATAATGGCTGCAACCGCAACCCCTATGGGAGCGGAACCAGTTGGCACTTTATCTGCCAGCGGTTCTTTCTCCGGCAAAATGCGGCATATTAAGATTGCTAGTGGCTACGCTGCTAACATCTTTTATGGCGACTTTGTAAAAATGGTAGCTGCTGGTGTCGTTGAAAAAGACACTGGTACTACTACATTAACTCCTGTTGGTGTATTCATGGGCTGTGCTTACACAGATCCGGGTACTAAACAGATGACATTCTCTCAGATGTGGCCCACAGGAACAGTAGCTTCTGATGCTGTTGCTTATGTCATTGACGATCCCGACGCTGTATTCAAGATGCAGGGTGATGCTTCTTTAGCTCAAACTGATCTTGGTAACAATGTCGCGGTTGTACAGACTGCGGGTTCAACTGATATAGGCCGAAGCAAAAATGCTTTGGATAGTTCAACTGCCGCAACAACTGCTACACTTCCTTTGCGAATTGTAGAATTTGTTAACGGCCCAGACAGTGCAGTTGGTGATGCGTTTACTGATGCCTTAGTGTTCTTTAACTTTGGTGACCATCAGTATCGTCAGCATACTGGCACAGGCACATAAGGAGGCTAGAGAATGGCTATTTCAAGAGCGCAAATGCTCAAAGAGCTACTTCCGGGCCTTAATGCCCTGTTTGGCTTAGAGTATGAAAAGTACGAAGACGAGCATACAATGATTTACGATAGTGAATCATCTGACCGTTCGTTTGAAGAGGAAGTCAAGCTGAGTGGTTTTGGCGCGGCTCCTGTAAAGGCTGAAGGTAGTGCAATATCTTACGATTCTGCACAAGAGTCTTTCACAGCCCGTTATAACCACGAGACCGTAGCAATGGGTTTCAGCATCACAGAAGAAGCTATGGAGGATAACCTCTATGACTCTCTGTCTGCTCGTTACACAAAAGCTTTGGCGCGAGGCATGGCTTACACAAAGCAAGTTAAATCTGCTTTCCCCCTTAACAATGGTTTCTCCAATGCCTTTCAATCTGGCGATGGCGTAAACTTGTTCACTGCTGCTGGCGATGGTATTGCTGGTGGTAATGGTCATCCACTTGTTAATGGTGGTACTAACAGCAACCGTCCAGTAACTGCTGCTGATTTGAATGAAGTCTCTTTGGAAGACGCTGTAATTAACATTGCTGCGTATACCGATGAGAGAGGTCTTCTTATCGCTGCTCGTCCTCGACGTTTGATTGTTCCGCCTGCATTGATGTTTGTTGCTACTCGCCTACTGGAAACAGAAGGTCGAGTCGGTACAGCCGATAACGACATCAACGCACTTCGTAACAACGGTTCTATTCCTGAAGGGTATAGCGTCAATCATTATTTGACTGACAGCAATGCTTTCTTCTTGATTACCGATGTGCCGAATGGCATGAAGCACTTTGAGCGTACTTCGCTTGAAACTTCAATGGATGGAGACTTCGATACTGGTAACGTGCGCTATAAGGCGCGTGAGCGTTACTCGTTCGGCGTATCTGATCCACTGGGAATTTACGGTTCTCCCGGTACTTCGTAAGAAGTAAGATGTTCCAGAGGGGGGCTTCGCCCCTCTCTGTTTTTTACCCTGACTGCAAAAGCAGACACTAGCCCCGACAGGAGTAACATATGGCTACTACCACTTTTTCTGGTCCTATTAAGACTGGAACCATTCGAGATACCACTGGCACAACTGTTGGCACTAATGTAGCCAATGTAGGTTCTGTTGTGATGGCCCAATCCGCTGCACCAAATATCACAGGCGCAAGCCAACTCAATCAGAGAATGGCAATAGTACCTGCCAACTCTCAAATCGTTGATGTAATTTTAAACGTCACTACCGTTGGAAATGACGGCGGAGCTGCTACTATTTCAGTTGGAACAGCGGCAGACGCAAATGCTTTTTTAGATGGTGTAAATACTAAAGCTCTCGCCACAACTCACGGAACGCTTGATACAGAAGCGACCAATGTTGGAACTACTGACCTAGAAGTTTTAGCTGATTTTACTGGAGCTAATGGTGACGGCACAACAGGCGTTGCAACAGTTACGGTTATGTATATTCAGAACAACAACCTTTCGTAGAATATAGGGCGAGGTAACTCGCCTTTTATTTAGGAGAATTCAAATGGCTGACTTAGTTACCAGTCAAATTATTCAGGATGGAGCCAAGGTTGCTATCTTGAAATTTACAAACGTAAGTGATGGCGATGGCGAATCTGGCGTTGTCAAGGTTGATGTATCTGCTCTTAACGCAGATCCCCTAACAGGGAAAGCGTGTACCGCAGTTGTTGTTTCTAGAATACAATTTGTCACTTATAAGATGGACGTTAAAATAGAATTTGATGCAACAACAAATACTTTAATTGCTTATCTTCCTGAGAATTATTCAGATGATTTAGATTACAGAGAGTTCAGCGGAATACCAAATAACGCTGGTTCGGGTAAGACTGGAGACATCGTATTCACAACCACAGGCGCTGCGTCCGGTGATGCCTACTCAATAGTAATGACTTTAAATAAGACTTACGGATAATATGAGAAGATATTACGGCGGCGGAACAGTAGCTAAGTTTAAAGATGGCGGAAGCACTAAGGATGCTTGCTACCGAAAGGTTAAGGCAAGATACAAAGTGTTTCCATCTGCTTATGCGTCTGGCGCTATAGCGAAGTGTCGTAAGGTCGGAGCTGCTAATTGGGGGAATAAGTCCAGTGGCAGTTCGTAAGACAGAGAAAGGCGCTTCCTTAAAGAGATGGTTTAAAGAAGAATGGAAAGATGTTCGTACAGGAAAAGCTTGCGGCAGAAAGAAAGATGAAAAGAGAGGCACTCCTTACTGTAGGCCAACGAAGAAGGTATCTAGCAAGACTCCTAAGACATCAGGAGAAATGAGTGCAGCAGAAAAGAAAAAGAAAGTAGCTGAGAAGAAAAAACTTGGTCAGCCAGCGGGTAAGCCTAGAAGGGTTTCCTCTGTCAAAAGAAAAAGTAAGGTGGAAAAAAAAGCTAGAGGTAAAAGTTAATGGGTACGTTTACTGATGCACAAAAACGTAAAATGATTAAAGACCTTAGAAAGGCTTCTAAGTCACATGCTGGTCAAGCAGATATACTAGAAAAGTCATTACCAAAAAGTAAGTCAGTAAAAAAGAAATGAGTTTGTCTAAGTCTGAAAAAGAAAAACTTAAAAGGTATAAACTTGAGGGTCTTAATAAACCAAAAAAGACACCAAGTCATCCTACTAAGAAAGGAATTGTTGCTACTAGAGTTGACGGCAAAATAAAGATTATAAGATTTGGTGATCAGAAGATGGGGCATAACTATTCTTCTGAGGCAAGAAAAGCGTTTAAAAGCAGACACGGAAAGAATATAGCTAAAGGCCCAAGCAGTGCTGCGTTTTGGGCAAACAAGCTTTTTTGGTCTGGGTCTGGGGGTAGTAAGAAAAGCCCTCCAAAGTCTCAAAAGAAAAAGTATGTTTAATGCTTATAGTAAATTAAATAGAGGTTTAATTAGATAATGGCTACTAGCGGAACGTACTCTTTTAATTTAGATATTGCTGACATCATAGAAGAATCTTATGAAAGAGCTGGTGTAGAGCTTAGAAGCGGTTATGATTATAGAACTGCAAGAAGAAGCTTGGACCTTATGATGCTTGAGTGGCAGAACAGAGGCTTAAACCTCTGGACTGTAAAATCTGATAGCGTTACTTTGACTCCGGGAACAGCTCGTTATCCCTTAACTTCAGATCAATTAGATATTATAGAAGCCTTTATTAGAACAGATGCTGGTAATACCTCTGGTCAGTCTGATCTTATGATGCAAAGAATATCAATAAGCCAGTATTCTCATTTAACTAATAAGTTAACTCAAGCAAGACCTCTCCAGTACTGGATAGAAAAAGATCCTTCAGAGATAGCAATTAACCTATGGCCTGTTCCTGATGCTTCTGAGCCGTACACACTAGTGTATTACTTTATGCAAAGAGTAGAGGATTCGGGAAAACCTTCGTCTAATAACATGGATGTTCCTTCAAGGTGGCTGCCTTGTCTTGTTTCTGGCTTGGCTTATCAAATTAGTGTAAAGAGACCAGAGGTTTCTGAGAGAGCGCCTTTGCTTAAGCAAGTTTATGATGAGCAGTGGGAACTAGCCTCTGATGCGGATAGAGAAAAAGCTGCCTTATATGTTGTGCCGGGAGGCTATCAGTACTTATGAGTGGTTACGCTAGTGGCAAAAGAGCCTTTGGTTTTTGTGACCGCACTGGCTTTAGGTACAGATTAAGAGACCTTGTTCCTCAGATAGAAGACGGTAGACCTAACGGAATGTTGGTTGGTCGTGATGTTCTTGATAAAGATCAGCCTCAGTTACAGTTGGGCAGAATAAGGATGAATGATCCGCAAGCTCTTCGTAATCCTAGACCTGACTTAGGATTTGATGAGAGCAGGGCGCTTTCTGCATTTGATCCTGTTGGCGGTGGCAATACCGCTTTAGGTAGTCGTACTGTTGGTCTTGATATGTCAGGACATGTTGGTCTTGTTCAAATACAGATAATACAACCTGACTCTGTTGTTAATGTAACTGGAGTCGTAGGCACTACTAATCTTGGAAACACCTCTGTTGAAACAGGAGAGGTTGACGTTAATGTACCTGTTACTGGTATTAGCTCTACTTCTGCAATTGGTTCTGTTACAGCTATATCTGACACATTTGCGATTACTGTTGCCAGCGCTGGTGGTGGTAACAAGTATTTTATTGACGGTGTTCAACAAGCCACTATAAGTATTACCGAAGGTAACACATACAGGTTTGATCAGTCTTCTGGTACAAACGGCAGTCATCCTCTTCGCTTTTCAACTACTAGCGATGGTACTTGGGGTGGGGGGAGCGAGTACACTGTAGGAGTTGTTGTTTCTGGGGTGGCGGGTAATGCAGGAGCCTATGTACAAATCACTGTAGCCTCTGGCGCACCTACTCTTTATTATTACTGCGGCAATCACTCAGGTATGGGAGGGCAGGTTAATACGCCTAGTTGATTATGATTGTTTGTAAAACCATCAACAAAAAAACAAAGAGATTTGGATAATGGCATTTACGTTTACAACACTAAAGACAGCTATACAAAATTATCTTGAGTCTACTGAGACATCTTTTGTAAATAATTTGCCTTTAATTATTACTCAAGCAGAGCAAAGAATACTTAGGGGTGTTCAGATACCTGACTTGCGTAAAAATCAGACAGGAACATTAAGCCAAGGTAATGCTTATCTTACAATGCCGGACGGATTCTTGGCATCATATTCGCTTTCTATTGACAACAATGGTTATGAGTTTTTAATATTTAAAGATGTAAACTTTATGCGAGAAGCGTATCCCGATGAAGCTGCTCAAGGAGTCCCTAAGTATTACAGCATATTTGATGATAATCGGTTTATTGTTGGGCCTACTCCTAATGCTAATTTTCCAGTAGAGCTTCATTACATGTATGAGCCTGAATCAATTACTACTGCCGCAAGCGGTACAAGCTGGCTGGGTTCAAATGCAGAAAATGCTTTGCTATATAGTTGCTTGGTTGAAGGATATACTTTTCTAAAAGGTGATGGGCCTCAAATGGATTTTTATCTTTCTAAGTATCAGGATGCGACTATGAGGTTAAAGTCTCTTGGTGAAGGTTACGATACTACAGATAGCTTCCGAGCTGGAGCAGTCAGGAGTCCAAGAGTCTAATGTTTACAGCAAATATAAAATCAGAAATAGGGCAAGTGGGTGTTGAGACCACAAGTCACCGTGGATTTACTCCAGAAGAAATTGCTGTTGATTGTGCTAATAAAATTATATCTATATCTACCACGGCTGATCCTGTTCTGCGTCAGCAGGCAGAGGCATTTAAGAGCGGAATAGAGCAAGTTGTTTTGCATTACATGAGGCAAGCAGCGGATAGTCAAAAAACAACTATATATAATGTGTTACTAAATGCCGGAGAAAGTTCTTTGGCTGAACAGATAAGGAGGCTTTAATGGCTTTTTCAGGAAACTACATGTGTACCAGTTTTAAAAAAGAGCTGATGACTGCTACGCATAATTTTACTAACGGTTCAGGAAATACATTTAAGTTGGCTTTATATACCAACAGTGCTTCCTTCAATGCTGGTACTACAGCTTATACTGCTTCTAATGAAGTATCTGGAACTGGATATAGCGCAGGTGGTGGTGCGTTAACCAATGTGACCCCTACTATTGGTGGTACTACAGCGTTTACTGATTTTGCTGACCTTACGTTTGGCACGGCAACTATTACCGCTAGAGGTGCTTTAATTTATAATGATACTGCGTCAGGCGATCCTAGCGTTGTTGTTTTGGATTTTGGTGGTGATAAAACTTCTACTGCTGGAGATTTTAAAATAGTAATGCCTACTGCTGATGCAAATAATGCGTTGATTAGGATAGCCTAATGTCCGGTGTGGGTTGGGGCCGCGCTGCTTGGGGTGACGGTAGCTGGGGTGAAGACACAACCCAAACTGTAGCAATTGGTGGCTGGAGCCGTGGAGCGTGGGGTGATGGCGCTTGGGGCCGCTCACTTGGTTTAGAGGCAACTGGTCAGGTTGGCAATGTTGGGGCTGGTAGTGTTTTTGCTAGTGCCACTATTTTCCCGATTGGGATTGCAGCAACAGGTATAGTAGGAACTGCTCAGGTCTTGGCTCCGGGCCAAGTTGCAGTTAGTAGTGTTGTAGGTACTGCTTCGGTTGGCAGCGTAACTGTCAATCACAATGCTCAAGCCTCAGCTACAGGTGTTTCTGCAACAGGCGCTGTTGGTACTGCTGGCGTTCAGCAAACGACAGGAGTCTATCCTACGGGGATACAGGCATCGTCTGTATTAGGTTCTGGATTTATTGTTGCTGCGCCAGCAAATGTTTCTCCAACAGGCTTGCAAGCGACAGGTGTAGTTAACGGTGTTACTGTTGACTTGTTAATAGAAGTGCCTGTTACTGGTTTGTCAGCAACATCGCAGCTAGGCACAGCGTTTGTTGTACAGGCATCGACGGACATACATCCGACAGGATTGAGTGC
>Ga0209535_1000436_pt1 | contig 29167 bp, 56 predicted proteins | sample LinPmetageLP28_FD_184041 | JGI IMG/M metagenome (GOLD analysis project Ga0209535, IMG submission 184041) | Marine viral communities from the Pacific Ocean - LP-28 (SPAdes) (version 2) | ecosystem: Environmental > Aquatic > Marine > Oceanic | place: Pacific Ocean | collected 2009-08-22
ATATGCCTAAGCCTATGAATATGCCTAAGCCTATGCCTATGCCTAAGCCTATGCCTATGAATATGCCTAAGCCTATGAATATGAATATGCCTATGAATATGCCTATGAATATGCCTATGAATATGCCTATGCCAAATATGCCTCGTATGCCTATGCCAAATATGCCTATGCCAGATATGCCTCGTATGCCTATGCCAGATATGCCTCGTATGCCTATGCCAAATATGCCTATGCCTATGCCTATGCCTATGCCTGAAACTTCTTCATCATCGTCTTCATCTAATTATTCTGGAGTTCAAAGACGGGCTTCCCAGTCTCAGGCATACATGCCTGAAGGTAAAGTTGGACGATTTGCTGAACGTTCAAAATCAATTGATTACAATTTGAAAAAATAAGTACAAATGTCATAGCTATTGCGCCCTAATGGGCGCTATATTTAATTTGTGCCCGGCGATGGGCCTGAACACTTATAATTCTTACGAATGCAATTATCACGCGACCAGCTGTCCGAGCTGGAAGGTTTGATAGACGACACAATCGAATATTTCTGCGACACAAATCAACTGTCAGGAGAGCTTGCCTGGATTGTTCTTCAATGCCGTGCTACAGCCAAATTGGCTGAGATGGCTGGAGAACTAGCACCTGCCTGACGAATGACAAATACAACCGAACTAACAGGACTGTTCATGCATTTCCTGGTGCAATTAATTCGAGAGCACGAAGCTGATAACCCACAACAGGTCTATCAACTAGTAGCTGATCGCTGCCAAGCGGAAGCCAATCGGCTTATGGCTTTAGATCCTGCTCGCAACCGCTGATATACGGACCCTAATGGGTCCTTTATTTCCTATTGCCTATATGGCATTCACTTACTTTTTACTATGACAATCGCTAATCCTGTTTCAATTCTCGCTGAGTTTACTGGTGGCCTATCTGCGCCAGTTGATTACGACCTGCTGATTGGAGTTGGTGTAACCAAAGACTCTGATGCGGTGTTCTTTCGCTACGAAGACTCCAAGCCTATTGCTCTCGTCAATCCTGCAACTGGCAAGCCACTTCAGACATTCAAGAATGTCACTTGCTATGGCATTGAACTTGTTCATGATATTGGCACTTTCAAAGCTACCAAGCTCAACTTTAAGCTTCAAAACACAGAAGGTTCCAAGCTCTGCTTCACTTCTGGTGTCGAGACCATGTGGTCACAAGCTGTCGTCACAGCTCTGATGGGAATCATGGGGTCAGGAATGTATGACTTCAACACACCATTCACCTTCTGGTCCAAGCGTGGTGATCAAGGCATGCGTCCTTCATTCGCCAACATCTATCTAGATGGCGAGCGTGTTTCTGACAATCATATGTATGAGCAGCTCCGCGACCTTCGTTCTGACAGAAATAAAGAAGGAATTATTGCCAGCGTTACAGATGCAGTACAAATTCTTTCTGCAGAGATCTCTGGTGTTCCAACTGAAGTTACTGTTCTTGATGAGCTTCGTGCTTTGCCAACAACTGAAGTAAATACAGAGGATGACTTCTGATGCCTGTGAAAACTGACTATGAGCGCGATTTCATTTTTGATATTGACGCTTATTTAATCGATAACTACCCATCCATGACAATGGCTATCCGCCGCTCTGTCTGTGCAATGGCACTTGAACAGCTGGAATCATATGAGCTAGAGATTTTTGTAGACGAATGTGTGTCGGAATATTCCAAAACACAGTTGCAACTACAAAAGAAAGAAGAGGAAGAAGAAGAGGAATGACCTCAAGAGCAGTTACTGAGCTGCTAGCTGCTAGACGTTACCTTAATACTGTGCTCCTCCAATTATCTATTGATGGGGAGCACATAACAGCATGTCGGTTGCTAGAGCTACTTGATTACTTTGCTGAAAACCCTACCGAATACATCCAATTTACAAATGAACGTTAGAGAACTACCCGATTATGACGTCCTCGATGTCGTACTGCTGTGCCACGGCGCACTGGCCCAAGACTCACCAGAACTTCCTACGTACTATCTCAACCGAATACTCAACATCGTGTTTGGTTATCTCACTAGCGAAGATCGCAAGGTTGTCGAAAACTACCTTGCTGAAAAGAAGTATCTACCTCCGCTAAAACTGCACCTGCCTAATTCATGATTCACCTTCTACAGCAACAGGCTTACGACGATTCCTGGGTGACTAGAGAATTGTTTGAAGACAAAGCACTTGCTGAAAAAGAATTGGCTTTACTCAACGATCTTTTGATTAATGGAAAGCCAATTTCAACCTATCGCGTTATTTCTCAAGCATGACACTCTCTGTAATTGAGCAGACCAACTTTCGTAACTACATCGTTCATCGACTGATGCTTGAAATCGAGCGTCTCATTCCTGAATACATCCACACCAACGGATACCTCATTCATCATATTGAGGACAAAGGTTATGAGTCTGTCGAAGAGTCTTATGTCAATGACGTAAGCAACATCACCTTTACTTGGGCACCTGACCCTTTCGGAAGATCATGAATGAACAACAGAAGCGGGTCAAGTTTGAGGAATACCTCGACGACTTTGACCCCACTCCCCAGTATCTATACGATGACTGGCTTGGACCAATGGACTTTGACGACTTTTGTATTTACCTAGAGGAAGAAGAACTTGAAAAAACTAATGTCTGAAATGGAAGCAATTCCTGTGACTGCACCAAAAGTCAGAACAGTTTTTAACCCCAACACACTTGAGGAAGACCCACACCTTGCTTATGAGGCAGAGATTCAGTACAAACGTAAACCACCTGCAGTTCGTTTGATTATGTGCGACCGATTAGACACCGTAATTGTCGGTGATCCTGTCATGATTTCCTATCATAGGGGTATGAGATGTTATCAACATGCACGACATTTAGTAATATCAAATAACGATAACTGTATCGGTGGTTTCTATTTCACTGATGGTAATCCCGCTTAAAACAATGATGAAAAACTACAAGCTCTATGTATTTACCCAAGACGGGTGTACTCCTTGCGATCGTCTCAAGGACCACGTCAAAACTCTCACGGAAAACGAAGCGGCTGAGTTGGACTTTGTCCCTCTTAAAGCGCCCTCAGGCGGCCCTACAGCGTTGGCGGAGGAGTTATCGGTGGAACTGTCACCAACACTCGTCGTCGTTCATGAGGAGGTTTCCTGCCGACTAGATGAAGACGGCGATGAAGATTGTGACTATAGAGAAGAATCTGTTGAACGTTTTATTGGTGCCAATTCAATTATTGAGCACCTTCAAGCAACTCTCGATGCCTACACTTACGCACATCCAGAATGACCGAAAACGAACGCGAAGAGTTTATATTTGACTTGTCTCATCACATGGTTGGCAAACTATCACATGCTGGTATATTTGCCATGGCAGTAGATCAAATGTGCACTATACTTGCCAGAGAAAGTGATGAACAGCTTTGCAAGATTGGGCCACACAATCTGTACAAGAAAGGCAAAAAGAAACACAAAAAAGTTAAAGGGTTTTAATGCAGCCTGAACAATACTTACTACTTATTGGCGAGCTTCACGGGTGCTCTCAACACCTAGCTGCCATCGATCAGCCACATGATCGCGAAGCAATTAATGAATTAATTGTTAAGTACAACAAATTATATTTCAAATTGGTCAAAGAAAATGAGCAAAAAAGCAAATGTCATTGAAGCAAGAGGTGTCATCTTTAAGGAGAGTGGCAACGGTTACTTCAATGTTGAACTAGATGAGCCAACAGAACATAAGTGTTTGTGCAGAGCATCAGGGAAATTAGTAACACGTAAGATCCAGCTCTTGGTTGGCGATCGAGTTACCGTAGAACTTAGTCCCTTTGATCTAACAAGAGGACGCATCACACTAAGGGAATAATTATGACATTACTTGAACAAGCTCGTCAATTCAGAGAGATTTTTAATCAAGAAATTCTTGAAAATATCTCTAGATTTGGATTTATTAAAAAGGGTCTATGGGATATGCAGCTTAGATTGATAGCTGAAGAAGGTCAAGAGTTTATGACTGCTGCTGATGAGTGTTTTGCTGATCCTGAAAACACAAAACGTAGAGAAGAACTTGTCAAAGAACTATCAGATCTTGTCTTTGTCTGCTATCAATTTGCTGCTACTTATGGTATCGATTTAGATAAGGCTATGCAACTCGTTTATGAGTCTAATCTCAGTAAACTAGATGAACAAGGAAAGCCAATTTACAGAGAAGACGGAAAGGTCCTTAAAGGTCCATCGTATTTACCGCCCGATCTAGGCGACTGCCTACCTAAACCTCAACTTAATTACTACGACACCAATGGAAAATAAGCAAGTGATTGCACGCACTGGGCGTGTACAAAATTGGATTGATGATCCAGCTAGTCGCCTCCCTGTCAGCTGCACAGTTTTTGTAGTTGATGACAGTATGGAGGGACCCAATGGAATCGAAGCCAGCTGGCGCTACGTGAGTCACGGATTGCGCTTCGGGGCGGGGGTTGCTGTACATCTTTCCAAGATTCGTCCTGCCGGGCATGACAACGGTAAAGGGCTAGTAAGTTCTGGGCCTTGTTCATTCGGCAAAATTTATTCCTGCCTGAATGAGCAACTCCGTAGAGGTGGGGTCTACAAGAACGGAGCTGTGGTGCTTCACCTCGATTTAAACCATAAGGACATCCTTGAGTTCGTCAATATGCCTAGGCACGAAATACCTTGGGCTAAGCGTTGCATTAACTTGTCTAACGTCATGTGGGACATGGCCAAGCCTGCAGTCAAAGATGCAATCCTCAAAGGTATTGCTCGTGGTGACATCTGGCTAGCCAAGATCCGCAGTGATCAGCATGGTGAAAGGATTTATGCGAACGTATGCCTGGAGGTTTTTCTCAAATCACGTGGCACATGTCTTTTGGAGCATATAAACTTAGGTGCTTGTCGTCCTGAAGATATCCCGTCTGCATTTATTGCAGGAATGTCAGAGCTTATTGATCTGCATTCAAAAACTGGTGTCGAAAATACAGGTGAGTACCTAGCACAAGAAGAAGATCGGCAAGTGGGGCTAGGCATGCTTGGACTAGCAAACCTCTTAGCTCTTGAGAAAGTTACCTATGCTGAATTTGGTGAAGCTTTAACTGCTCACTTGTATCCTGAAGGCGATTATCTTACGACTCCAGAAGCACGTAAGATAGTTAAAGAACTTCAGTTAGGTGTTGATTCAGCAGCAGCTATTGCAGAACGAGCCAATATGGATCGTTGCTTTGCTATTGCTCCAACTGCCTCTTGTAGTTACCGTTACAAAGACCGATCTGGCTATACCACGGCCCCCGAAATTGCACCGCCAATCGGACGCACAGTGGATAGAGACAGCTCTACATTTGGTGTTGAAACATTCGACTACGGAGAAGTTGAAACAGCTGACTCGGTTGGTTGGGACAACTACAAACGTGTAGTCGATGGCATTATGGAAATGCTAAAACGCACCGGCCTGGCTCATGGCTATAGTTTCAATTCATGGAGCGACGTTGTTACTTACGACGATGCATTCATTGAAGCTTGGCTAGATTCTCCACAAACTTCGCTGTACTACAGCTTGCAAGTTATGCAGAACACGCAGGCAAAAGATGATGCACTTGCTGCACTAGACGGTGACTTTGGAACTATGTTCGGATTCAACGACGGCGACGCCGATGATGACGGCATTATCAACATCTTTAATGACCCAGCAGCCTGTGTCGGCTGCGCTGAATAAACCTTATACATTCAAACAAATGAAAGCAGAAACTCCCTACATCCATCTACACGAGCGCAAGCGTACCTGGACTCCAGTCCAAGTATCTGCTGGTCTACTCCTTGATGGTGGCGAAGAAGTTATTCAACGAGCATTAGCACTCCGTTGTCTTGAAATCCCCGTAGGTGACTTTATTAGCCAAGCTATGAAAGGTGACCTGCCTGATGTGAAGGGCTGCAAGGAGTTGCTTGCTTCCAATGTTGTTGATGAAGAAAACCATGATATTGCCCTTAATTTCGCAGCTAAAGCACATGGAGTCTCCCCTCAGTTTGAGAAGGAGGCTGCACACATTTGTAAGACCTGGCTTGAGCTGGACCGCCATCCTGTTCTCAAAGCTGTGGTACTTGAGAGATCAGTCTTTTTCGTCTTACTGCCCATCTTCCGACGGTTGGGAGATACAGGATTGCGTACGACAAGTGCCGATATCTCACGAGATGAGCAGACCCATGTCGCAGCGAACACACTTGTCTGTGAATCGCTTGGTCTTAAGTCAGACAAAACGCTCAATAACCTTAGGAGAGCTACGGTTGCTTGGTGCCTTCAGTCCCTCAAAGGGGAAGCAGATAACAAGCATCTCTCCAGCAACTTCTGGCTTAGTAGTTCAGATTCTCTATATACAGTAGGCAAAGCTCAAGGGCTTGCCGACACTCGCGCCTCAAGAATGCCTGCGTTTTTTGAGACTGCCAACCAAAACTTACCTCAGTACGCTTAATATGCCACCGCTTGAATTCACTGTTAAAGAAAAGATTAAAATTCAAATAGTAGACCAAGAAGTTAACCTCAAGACCTTTGTTGACAGCCACTTACCATCTGATTGCCATATCGTTACTTATTCTATTGATGGCAATATTGCTTATGATGTAGTACGTGCATACACAATGGCCGATATTTTTGACGCTTATTTCGACAAGCTCAGAGGTAAAGGTGAGTTATTAAAAATTCAATCTGGCTACGGAAAGATACGACCAAATCTATATGGCAAAATCAAAACTGAAGAGTGATTACATAGACGATCTCTGTCTTTATGTCAGAGAGCGTGCGAATAAATTAACTGTCAAACAATTACGTCAATTGCTAGCAATACATGCACACAGCTAAACTGGTATGGGTAACACCTGATGCCGAAAAACTTATTGGCAAACTTGCCCGAGTATCAAATCCAGCTAACGAGGATAATCCCAATGTCGAACGTCTCATCAAATATCTCATCAAACATAAGCACTGGAGTCCATTCGAAATGGCGTCCATGTGCGTCGAGATTCAGACTACAAGAGCTATTGGAGCGCAAATCCTTAGACACAGATCATTCTCATTTCAAGAGTTCTCTCAGCGCTATGCGGAAGTCACTGAAATAGATGTACCCAAACTCCGTAGACAGGACTTAAATAATCGCCAAAATTCTATTGATGATTTTCCAGAAGAACTTTCGGAGGAACTTCAAAACAGCATTGCGCTACATAATGACAAGTCAAATGCTTTGTACAAAAAGCTACTTGCTTATGGTGTAGCTAAGGAGTGTGCTCGTAATGTTCTTCCCCTATCTACCAAAACTAGGATGTATATGTCAGGCACAATTCGTAGTTGGCTACACTATATAGATCTCCGTGCAAGTCATGGGACTCAAGTCGAGCACTCACAAATTGCTTCACAGATAAGCGAGATCCTTGATACAGAATTGCCTACTGTATCTCGCGCTATGTGGACATAGTGCTTATATTAAAGACTGATAAATATATAGGCAATAATGAACTTTATCGCAGCCACAGTTGAACTCAGATCCATTATTTCAGATCCGATCAATGCTTATGGGTTGGACTATCGCGGCGCTGATGCTGTTATCCCCGCTGGCAGCGGTGACAACGAGGTCAAACTTCGAGTCCTTTGTTACGACCGATCCGGTCCCAAACTCGATTCCTTCCTCGACTGGAAAAAAGGAAACCGTGCATTGATCACTGGCTACCTTGTCTTCTCAGAAGACACTGCTCAGCCTTTAGATCTTATGGTGACTACTGTCGAGTTCAACATTCCACAGGATATGTATTGCAACCAGGTTGTACTAGGTAATGCATTCTTTGGATCTAACGACATTAAGGAACGCAAGAATGGACAGATCGCAACCAAAATTGGGACTACCCTGGATAATGCTGACGTCACTACCTGGCTCTTTATGGAACTCCATGAAAGCAGGAAGTCCAAACTCAGCGATCGAATCCGTAGTGGACGTGGCATATGCGTTCATGGCTATCTCCGTGAATACCGCAAGGAAGGTGACGCAAGTCCTTACCGTGCAATCGTTGCAAACGACTTCACTACTCGCAAAGAAAAAGAGAGATCTAATTCTCAAGCTCGAACAACGGGTCAAGCAAAGGGATATGGCGAAGTAGATCCTGTGCCTGACTACTAATTTATTAGTACAATCACATATACCTTAAATGGCCTCATTGAGGCTTTTTTAATGACTAAAAATTTCACTAAACTCACATTTATCCAGCGTATTACTTATATTTGTAGAGTCTAAATAACATCAATATGGCGCTACAAGTCCTACCTCCAGAAATGCTGGAGACAACAGATAAAATTGAAACAAAAGAACCACAACCTTATTGGAAACCAAGCAGTCTTAAAGACGGAGAATCGGAAGAGTTCCGACTACTCGGTTGCTATGAAACCGGTCACGCAATCGTCGGTTGGCAGTACGCATCCGAATGCCGTGATCCTAAAACTGGTGATTTGCGTTTTAACGGCTACGTTGTTAGTCGTACTCATCCTGGGCAACCCGAAGACATCGCACGAGAGACCGATTGGTCCAAGCCCGATCGACCTAAAATCGATGGAACTTTTGTCAAACCCCGGAGATTTCTTGCATGGGTTGGCACTAGCGCAGCTCGTGGTCGTTTAGAGGTACTTTTCATTGAACAAAAATCACTTAGAGAACAACTTACTGAGATCCTTCAAGAAATTGAAGACTACACTTGGACGGAAGATGGGCTTGCTAATTTTTCAATTAAGATTAGCCGCAAGGGAGCCGGTCTGGAAACTACATACAGCATCTTACCGAAGGTCCGTAAAGTGCCAGATAAAATTAAATCATCTTGGGACAAGGAGAAAGAGACCATTTGGCTACCTAATTTCTTTGAAGGCAAAGATCCTTTCGATGGCAAACAAGTTGATGAGAAAGGTCTTCCTGCTGGTGGAACCGACAAACGTGGAGCCCATGTAGGGACAACAACTGCAACGAAAAAAGTAGAAGAGGAAACTGAATTCTAATGACTAATTCGAATATGGAAAACTTGCCACCTGAAATGCAGGCACGCATTGCTCAGATCATTGCAGGTGCACAAGCAACAGAACAACCAATCGTTCCTACTGAACCCGTTGTAGCCGATGCTCCGCAACGACCACTAGCAACAAGGCCCCTTCCAAAAGTACCTTCCTTGATGGATCACACCATTGCTCTGCGTCAAGAAGTTGCAGACATGAGGAACGAAGTTTCGTTTATGACTCAACGTGTCGAAGCAATTGGTCAGGTAACAGAGGCAGTAGGAAACGCAGTGGGGCAGTTGTATGCCATGTTTCAGGAGCAAACCACAGTTACAGATTCAGGCGCAACGTATTCGCAGAACTTTCAAGCGCAGGTAGAAGAGGGTGACTACTGATAAGCCGTATCGGATACAAACTCCGAGCGGCTATAGAAAGTACCTCTGTTCAGGTCTGTATATGCCATCGGTAACTACAGTCCTGTCTGCCACGGAAACTGAAAAAGCTAAGGCTGGATTACGTAACTGGCAAAAAAACAACCCTGGTGCTCTAGAAGCAGCTTCAACACGAGGCTCAGCTATTCACCTTGGTTGCGAAAATTACCTCCGAGGATTAGACCCAGGAGTTTCTGAAGAATATCAAGATTTCTGGAATGGAATCACACCATACCTGGATTGGTTTGATACACTTCATTGGTCGGAACGTCCCTTACGTCCTGACTGGAATCACCTCAGAAGTGATGACCGCGAAGTTGCATATGTCTGGTCAACAGAACATTTGTACGCTGGTTGTCCTGACTTGATCGGAGAGATAGGTGGGGTAAAGATAATTGCTGACTTTAAAACCAGTAACGCTCCTTACTCTGCTGTGTTTCCTGAGAAAGGAGACCGCTTAGGTTTTGGTGGATTTAGGAAATATCAAAAGTGCGCTCAGCAAATGGCGGCTTACCGCCTCGCGTTAGCTGAACGAACAGGATATAAATGTGATGTAGCTTTGATTATTGTTTCTACTCCAGAAACCTCTCAAGGTATCTTTATAGATACCGATCAGCTGGACAGATTCGAAGCAAAGTTTTTGAAGAGAGCCCAACAATTTCATGAGATGGAGAGTGCAAAAGATACTGAAAGTAGCAGTCAATAAGAACTGCCAAAATAAAAGCAACCCACAACTGGTTGCTCGTGGTTGGTCAAATGTATTAGTCAGTATCGACTGGCTACTCGGATGGGTGGAGCATGGCTACGGCTGGTGCGCCACTCATTTTATTGATCGACACAGACGTGCAGATAATGCAGCAGGAAGCAACATCATTGTCATCGACTTTGATGGTGACACTACTCTTGATAAGTTTTGGGAAACCACAACTGCTAAAGAGTGGTGCCTTGCTACTTACACTTCTGCCAGTCACACAGAACAGGAACATAGATTCCGTGCAATTTTTGCATTGGAAATTGATCTTGAATCTTCTAGCCAACATCGCGGTGCTTACTGGTTAATCGTTAACCGTTTGCTTGCCGATCTGCAGCTTGACGATCTCAAAGATAACTGTGGACAAAAGCCTGAGCGCCTTTGGTATGGCAATACAGCTACCAGTCATCGTCTTAATGATGGTGCATTGGTGCCTGAATTCCTACTGACTGATATTGATTACGACGAACCTACAGAGTTTGTACATTCAGACTGTGAGGATATTGACGTACGAAGATGTCAGTGGCTCCTTAGAGAGTTCCTACGGCCTTCAGACGACGACGAGTACGAGTCTTATTACGTACCTGTCATGGCAGCCTGTGCTGGCGTAGGTGGCGTCCTATTTGATGACTGGGTGGACTGGGTCATTCGTGGCCATCATGGTCACAAAGAAGAAAACATACGTGCGTTTAAGTGGAAAGGTCTCGGTAAATATGCGGGGCATACTAAACTATATTCGCTTGCAAAAAAGCAAGATCCTAATTGGACTAGTAAGCTTCCAAGTGATGTGCGCTTCGGTGCATCAGGTGGAGCGGTTGGTTATACAGAGACTGATCCGTTAGTCAGTTTTGAAGAGGTTATACGACAAGCAAAAGGAGAAACTATGCAGTTCGAACCGGAACCTTTACCGGATTCCAAAAAAGTTGCCAAGCGTGGGCGACCAAAGAAAAGCAGTGATGACGCTGCCAAAGAACGTGAAGCTGACGTAGAGAAAGTTAAATCAATCTTGACTGGTCTACGTAAGAACAGACTTACGAATGCCATTGAGTATGACGACCCCAACGGGAAAGTTGTTCAGCTTGAAGGTAATGACTTAGACATTATGACTACCAAGCTTGCTTGTGAGTACGGGGTATTCATTCCTGAGCCGCGTATCAAGTCAGCTATTCAGTATGCAGCAGGTAAAAACGGTTACTGCCCGATCACTCGGTACCTCGATAGTTGTGCAGCACATGCGATCCCGCATAAAGATTGGGACCGTATTGGAGAAGTCTTCCTAGGTAACAAGCATCAGCTAGCCACTCTTGCCATGCAGCGCATGATGATTGGTGCAGTAGCTCGTGCCTACAACCCAGGTGCATCCATGTCCTGGCTACCCATTCTTGTGGGTGCTCAGGGTGTAGGTAAGTCCATGTTCGCGAGAAACTTGGTACCTGATGCCCTGTTCGCAGAGATCACCATTCCCTTGGAGACTCTGATGAAAGAGCAGTACCGCCTGCATATGGCATGGCTGCTTGAGCTACCTGAGATCGATAACTACTTCAATGTCAGGAACATTGAGAACTTCAAGAACCTAATCACAAGTCGAGTAGATGAGGTTCGTTATCCATATGCATCACTTCCATCAAAGTTGCCGCGTCGCTTTGTGATGATTGGTACTACCAATAGGAATCAATTCCTTGTTGACAGTACTGGCAATAGACGATTCGTTCCACTAGAAATTGCAGGAGGATTTCAGATTCCTTGGAAGCAATTAGAGCAAGAACGAGATAGTCTGTGGGCAGCGGCGGTACATGCTTACCGTAGCGGCGTTGGATATGAATTCAACAGTGGTGAGATTGCTGCAATCTCGGAATACATCCAAGAGTTTGGTGATCCAGATCCTTGGTTAGACAAGATTGGAGCCTACGTTTCAATCAAGCAAGAGGTCACTGCAGCCGACGTGCTTACTCATGCACTGGAGCTTGACCCTCGCAACCAGTCACGTCGTGAAGGACGCCGTGTTGCTGATGTACTTCAGTCAATGGGGTGGCGTCGCTTGGTAACAAGCAGGAAAGACGCTAATGGTAAATCTAAATCGATACGTATTTGGCAACGTCCAAAGGATGATCCTTTAGATGAATCCCATATCTTGAACGACTTCTAATTAAACTAAACAATATATAAGGTATTAATATGCTTGCTTCCGATATCAAGATTGGGCTGCGTGTCCGTGTACAAACTAATGGGATGAATGCTTTGGTTGTTGGACGACCAGAGTATTACACCCCAAGCTCAAAACTAGTTCGAATTAAATACGAGAACTCCACTCGTTATGAGTACATGATTAATAATCAACTCGAATCACTCGACACTGAAGATCAATACCCACCTCATGGTGGGACATATGTAAAACCCGAGGGATCTTTCTAATGGCTGAGGCTCAACCTTCTAAAAAGGTTGGCGGCCATGCTTATGGCAGGCGCGTCAAACAGATGTCTAATACAGCTGAGGAGGGAGAGCTTTGTCTTTACTCAGGACATTCACTTGGTAGATTCTCTTCCCACAGCATGCGCTATGACAGCCACCAAGCTTGTGTTCGCTGCGTAGCCGGTGCACGTGAAGGGCGGATGTCCTTTGATATCTCTAAGTTACTAAAAAAGAATCGAGTAAAAGCTCTTAGGTTCTGGTCATTAGTAGACATGGCTGATCCAGATGAATGCTGGGAATGGAACGGATGCATTAACAAAAGAACTAAGCAACCTCAATTTGCATGGAGAAGGCATGGCATCTCATCATCGACACAGCACCATCCTCAACGTGTTGCGATGTGGTTTACATGGGGTGATCTTGGATTCACTGGTGTTAAAACTACTTGTGGGAACAAGTATTGTTGTAATCCCTTCCATCTTATTCCTCAAAATATTGGGGTATTTGTAGACCACGATAGTTATCTAGAAAGTTTCGAGCTTGCTTGTGAGCTGCATACACTCAGGCAACAAATTGCTGAGTATGTAGTACAGCAAGCAGTGAAAGAACAAGAGAAGATAGCCATCTCAGAAGGTCTAGATCAAAGAGAAGATCTCATACTCAATCCAAACTCAATGTTTGATGAACGTTTTGAAGCTGTCATGGTAGACATGCTCAATGGACGCCACATCAGTCAGACCAAACCAGATTCTCCAGGCTTGTTTGAACAACCAGAAGATCACGAAACTAATGATGAAGATCCCACATCAGAGTTTTAATTAACTTATCCTATTGAAAGAGTCATTACATTATGTCTAGACGTACAGATCTACTTCAGCAATTAATTCATTCAGACAAATTCGGGGAAGAGAAGGAGCAAGAGCAGAAGTTTCTTGCTGCTACTGCTGAGCTGATTCTTACTGATCTAATTACTATTGCTTCTAATGGAGTGCTTGCAGAAGGTGCAGGTTCACTGGTGATTAATCTGTGCAACGACTCAACTACTTTCATGTCAGGCACTTCGCTGGAAGCAGATATTAATGCTGCAGAAGCGAATGAAGACAATGATGTGGTTGAGTTCCTGCGTAAATTGCTGGAAGAAATTGATGAGAATGACTGGTCAAAAAATGTACTAATTACCTTGATCAGTGATGCTGGAACAAGAACATTTGCAGTCGAAGCAGGTGGGAGCCAAGAAGGCTTCCGAGCGCTCGCAGCAGAATTTACAAGCTAAGCTTAAAGAGAGTGGTTTAAAACTACCTCTTTATCCAACACCTCAATTGATTGAAAGAGCTCGTCAAGTTATGGGTTCTATTGACTATGACCCTACATCTGATCCTGTTCAGCAGGTACTAGTAGATGCAACGTCTGTTCCATCGTTAGAGACAAACCCACTCCAGGAACACTGGCATGGAAATGTGTGGGTAGCACCTAAGGGTGCAGTACGTAATACACGGGTATGGTTAAACAAAACCATTAACGAGTATCGCAATAACCATATAAATAGTTTCGTATTTTTCACTAGTGCATCCGAAATCGTCAGAGCGACTCCGGTTATATGGGATTATCCTGTGTGTATTCCTTTCCGTCGCATTAAGCAACTTCGAGCTACTTCTAAGGGCTTTGAATCAGTTTGCCCTTCAACCTGGAATGTATTGATCTATGGCCCACCTTTGGATGCAACCATTAGTGATATTGATAAGGTCACTTTATTTCATAACACCTTCCGTGACATCGGTAGGATTATATACAATGAGTATGCTGGTGATAACTGGTTCAAGGACCTAGAACATTACGAAGAGCACAGGGGTGATGTGTGATGAGTAGGCATATTTCGCCTGAAGCTTTCTATACGATGCCATCTGGCAGTCGTGTTCATCCATGTCGTTTGATCCATAAGGATGGTTCATTGATGTGGAAGCATGCACTACTTAGCAATAATGAATTCAAGTCTGTGCCTATTGAAATTGCACACGAAGCTCATATCATTAAGACTGCTCAACGATTAGAAGAGTTGAATGCATGGGTCTCTCAAGGGCTAGATCCATGGGAATATTTGCGTCCTGTTAAATGGTATGACCCAGAGTTGCCAGGATTTGATCAAGGCATTACAGTTGAGTTCAAGCACACTTCTATTGCTTCTGGTCATATCATCAACAAACTACTAGAGCACAAGCAAGAGCATGAGACTCTTACTTGTGAAAATGGTTTATTCAGATTTGTAAGGTGCTAATTCATCTTGCTAATCAGGCGATCGAGATACCACCGTGCTTTCTTAGCATCTTCAGCTGGGTTGTCCTTAAGCCATAGGCGCATCAGATATTTCATCACTTGTCCTTGAAGCATCCCTTGCGTCACGTCAGGTGCATTCTTGATTGTGTCTTCGATGACATCAATCACTTCCTGCTTACCTGATGTGTAATGGCTTGGGCTATGCACACGATCAGTCGTACCAAAATCTAGCCAGGCATCATTAACTGAATGCTTCCCATCTAACTCACTTGACCGGGTCCAATTTGCTTTGTCATTCATACGATTCCAATCATCATATTCTTCCATGTCTTTAGTGAATTTGAAGTAATCCATGTATCCGCAATCATATGTTTCACTACCTAATATAAGAGTATCAACTCTTAAATGTGATATGACAGCACCCAAAGGTGATCCCACTTATATAAAAAACAAGGAGCAACATTTTATTGATATTGCTAAAGCTGTTGGAGCTGCTTCAACACATCCATCATGTCCTGGTGGTTGTGTCATCGTTCGTGATCGAGAAATCATGGGTGACGGGCGCTCACTACTTACGGACTCTCAGGTAGAGATTGATCCTGTCTGCTATGCCATCGCTGGTGCATGCAAGCGAGGAACTCCTATGACCGGTGCAACTATCTACTCAACGCGATATCCCTTCTCTGCCTCTGTCTTTCAGGCACACATCATGGGTATTCGCAAGATCGTAGTACTTGCATCTGATTGGGAGCCTTACTACAAGGATGAGTTCCGTAGAGCTGCACGACTAGCACGTGAATTAGACATTGCTATTGAACCTCACTTTGAAGACGAAGACCCAAGGCTCTCAGTTAACAAACATGCCAATCGAAAAATTGATAAGAAATTATATCCAGACCCATCCACAGACAAACCAGCGGTAGAAACGATCTATGACAACTGAACTATTATTTGATATAGAAAGCACAGGATTACTCCGTGTCGGCTCGACGATTCACTGTATTGTGATTCGCGATATCGCTAATGTAGAAGAAGCAGAAGTTTTTGACTGCAAACCAGAACGTGCAGTTATTCAAGGGGTTAAAGCCCTTGAGAGAGCTGATGTTCTAATTGGCCACAATATTCTGGGATACGATGTACCACTTCTTAAAGAACAGTTTCCAGAGTTTGCACCAAGAGGTTCTTACCTTGACACACTTACTCTGTCTCGCTTGTATTATCCTCACATTAGTGAGCGAGATTATGAAAGAAGACCTATTGGAATGCCACAAAGGCTCTACGGCTCACATAGTCTAGAAGCATGGGGCTATAGATTAAAATGTTTCAAAGGAGACTTTGCTAAGAACACCAGTAATGACTGGTCTACTTACACTCCTGAGATGCTTGACTATTGCATCCAAGATACAAAAGTAACAGTAAAGCTATACGAACTATTGCAAAGGAGAATGAATGACTATTCCTAAGAAATCAGATCCACTTAACTCTGAAGAAATGACAGAGGCAGCGGAGATTTTCTTTCCGCTATTTAATATTGTGCACTCGCGAATGCCAGAAGGCGCTACTACAGAGGACTGCTTAAAGGTGATGGAGTCTGTAGCAAAGCTTGGTCATAAGAATCGAGCAGACAGGGCGGCTAAAGAGAAAGATCTCAACTTTGGATTCAACCAACTAAAAAATAATGATGCCTGATTACGTTGCTCTTGAAATGCGGATGGCCGAGCTTATGGCTCAGCAGGAAGCAAGTGGATTTAGATTTGATACTGAAGCTGCTGTACGTGTTCGCACGAAACTGCAGCAGGAGTTTGATGATCTAACAAATAAAATAAAATCAATTTATCTGTACGTACCTGGTAAAGTCTTCACTCCAAAGCGTGCTGATAAAAAGAAAGGCTATGTAGCAGGTGCTTCTATGACGCGCTTGACTGACTTCAACCCTACGTCACGCCTAAACATTGTTTGGGCTTTGCAAACATTCCGTGGTGCACGCTTCACTAAGGTTACTGAAACTGGTAAACCTAAGGTTGATGAAGCAACTCTCTCTGAAGTGAGAGACATTGCATTGTCTGCTGGTAACCAGAAACTGCATGACGAATGTGAGATGTTTATCCGCTTGTTGACATTACAGAAGTGGCTTGGTCAGCTATCCGAGGGAACCAACTCTTGGTTCAACTCTATTGAGGGGGATAGCTGTATCCATCACAGCTGCATTCTTGCTACTCAAACATCTAGAAATGTGCATCGGGGTCCCAACTTGGGGCAAGTGGTTAGTGCACCGTGGGCACGTGAACTATTTGTACCTCACCCTGGTCATGTAATGGTCGGAGCTGACCTTGAGGGCCTGGAATTGCGCCTGTTAGGGCACTACTTGGCCGCCTTCGATTCGGGGGCCTTTGCTGAGGTCGTGGTTAACGGTGACATCCATCAGCAAAATGCAGATCGTGTGGGATGCACTAGATCTGAGGTCAAAAGTTTAGTTTATGGGTTTATTTATGGAGCTGGAGATGTTAAATTAGCTCATATATTACAGCCTGCTTTGTCAGATGCTCAAAAGAAATCGCTTGGTGCTGACTTACGACGCAAATTTCTCGACGCTATTCCTGGATTGGAGCCACTAATCGATGCTATTAAACTCAAAGTTCGCTCAACTGGTCGTCTTAGGGGCCTTGATGGGCGTCCTATATTCTGTCGTGCTGAGCACAGTAGTCCCAACTTCTTACTTCAGTCTGCCGGAGCAATCATCTCCAAGCGATGGGTGGTGATTGGTCAGCAGATGATTGATAGTGCAGGACTTACCTATGACCGTGACTACACACGATGTGCTTACGTACATGATGAAGTTCAGATGTCTGTAGTACCTGCTGAGGTTGATCGTATGAAACGCTTACTAGAGGCAGCAGCACCTGAGGCTGGTAAGTACTACAACCTGCGAGTTCCTATGGCTGCATCTGCTGATCATGGTGAGAACTGGGCGGCTACTCACTAATGGATTATGCAATCTGGTTAGAGAAAATTATTAGTATGCCATCATTGAATGGAGGTGGACCTTTTCTTGCACCCATATTTGCTGATCTATTACAAGGACAAACCTATGAAACTGCGTTTGAATGGTGTGCTGGCCCTGCTTGGATAGGTTGTTTATTACTGGAACAAAAAATCTGCAAGCATCTTGTTACCGGTGATATTAATCCTGATTCAGTCGCGTGCGTAGAAGCTACTAAAAAAATCAATCGATATAATATTTCTCCTTACTGCAGCAATAATATGGAGGGCATACCTAGATACAGTTTTGATCTAGTGATTGCAAACCCTCCCAATTACTGCAATATACAAACAACACATCCGTGTGGATTTCTACGTGATGATTTAAGACCATCAGATATTGATTGGCATATCCATCAAGATTTCTACAGCACAATAGCTAAATATTTACATTCCTCAAGCAAGTTGTTTATTTCAGAAGTTGCTGTTGATTCTTTGGAGGTAGTTATTAATGGTGAGTTGTATGACAAAAGGGCTATTCCTCCCATCAAAGTCTTTAATCAAATGTTAGACGAAAATCAACTACAACTCGTGAATCGACATCCATATATCTTTGATAATGTATCCTGCGATATTTTAGAAATTTCACTTAAACCCCACTAGATATAATATTATCTATGGAAGAAGCATCAGTATCATGTGTATTTGATGAACGTGCTACTCGTGCATTACATTCTGCTGTCGCATATACATTAGAAAAATGGACTGGCCAAGGTGAAATTGACCAGGAAGAATTGTTTTACTTAAAGACTTTTCTTCAAGGCGCTATATTTGAATTTGACTTTGGACGTTCATCTAAATAAAAAAAAATTAACTGTAAAATAGTGATATTAGATGTTATGGCTTCATGGGATTTTTTGATGGCTTAAATCGAGCCTATGGTCAGATGGATAAAAAGGTGATGTTTGGATTGCTTCCTGGTGGTGCACAAGTCCATCCTAAAATTGGTGGTACTGTTCTTGCGGCACAAGAAGCTATCCCAGCAATTACTCAGGGCGGCCTTCATTTAGGAGCCCGTACTGATCGTCATGTCGATAGTCGTATGTCGGATGCATTGATTCAAGCTGAGGCCACTGCAAGAGCTAGAGGATCTGATGTCACTGAATACAAAGACTATCCAAATACTCCAGGTGGTTTTGGTGCGAAGCATACATTTGGTGATGTCGCTATGAGCTCCTTTAAACGTGATGATACAGGAAGGGTTATAGGTCTTAAGCCACATAAATATGATACTGATAAATCAGTTGAAGAACTACGAGAAGAGATTCGTGCTGGTGGACCTTTTTATAAGCCTGCGGAGTTAGCACTTGCTGCTACTCAAGGCGGTGGCATGACATCACATGATCTTGATTTTGTAAATAAAACTAAACCGATTCCTTCTCCAACTACACCTAAACCAGTTGTTCCTATCGTTCCTCAAAACGAAGCCCCACTTCCTGTAATTTCAAGTACTACACCAACTTCTCCTCCTCCAATTATTACTCGTACTAAACCAACTGCTCCTCCTGTCATCACAGAAGCGGTACCACGTCCTGCTGGCGAAGCTTTAGCTGAAAGACCTGAGCTAACGACTCTAGGTCCGTTAACTGAATATGCAGTTAAGTCAGGCGATACACTTACTGCAATTGCTGCAGCAAATAACACAACCATTGAAGATATAGCTCGAAAGAATAAAATTGCTAATGTTGATTTAATTAATATCGGACAGAAGCTATTTTTCTAACAACTACTGCCCAAACTTTTTATAAAATTCATTAAACTAATAAAGCACCTGAAGAAGAGCAGCGTCAGGGTGCACTTTAGGTTTCAGAGATTTCTGCTGCTTCTCTCTGAGTAATTATTCTTCTCTGCGATTTGTGGGGAAGTCCCTGTTAAACTATAGATACGTTCATCTCCTAACATTAGGAGACGCAAGTACCTCACGAATGGAGGGAAGGAACGGGAAACTACACCTCACTATGGAGTTTCCAATGACCCAATTACAAGCACGTGCTGTCGAAAATGCTCGTAAAGAGTACCTTCGTGCACAGAATGAACTACGTGTTCATCGCCTGTCTGAGACACGCTACCGTGGTGTCCCAACTATCAAAGCCACTGCTGTAAAAGAACGGCATGGTTGTTTTACATATCGTGGCGTTAGTTACTGCCACTAATTTATACAATTAACTATCTGTCCCTCACTTAATAGTGGGGGTCTTTTTTTGTTTATTTAGTACATATAATATTGAGAGCGATAAGTATAAATCGCTATCCATACTAGTTAATTTAATTATGAAATCTATTATTACTATTGCAGCTTTGTCTGTACTGTCAGCTCCCGCTTTTGCTGGTCCCTACGCCAACGTGGAGAACAATGCAGGTTGGATTGGCAACGAGTTTGAAGGTGCTGTGACAGAGGCTCACGCTGGGTATGAGTTTGTAGCTAGCGAAAATGTTAGCCTTTATGTACAGGCTGGTCCTGCTTTTATCTCTATTGAAGATGAAGAGCTTGAGACTGAAGTGTCTGGTAAATTTGGTGTGATTGCCGATGTCTCACAATCATTTGAACTCTACGGAGAAGTTGCATTCCTCACAGAAGACCAAGAGTTTGACGTGGATACCCTCTCACTGGGTACCAAGATTGGTGCTACCTACCGCTTCTGATCGTTAAACTGATCAAAGCAAGAGTCCTAAGCCTTCGCTAACGCGGAGGTTTTTTATTGTTTATCCGTAGCGTGTATCTAGCTGTTCGTAAATATTAGGTGTGCCATCCATATCAGGCCGTAGTTTGGCTGTACGTTCGTTAGACATTGCTTGGTTAACCTTACGCTGACGTTGAATACCAATGCCTGAGTTCATGCCGCCTGTACCAGGACGTGTTGTTACAGTCCTGATCGGACGATTCTGCTCGTAGGCCATTTGACCTTTGTAAGCCTTTGTACGTTTTAATGCCTGTGCACGTGCACCATAATCACCACTTGCGTCATACGCTTCACGTTCGTCATCACGTAAGTAACGTCGATCAAGTGGTTTATTTCTTAAGCCAGCACTTTTCACAGTATCTTTACGACTACCTGTCTAGTATATCGAAGTATCCTTCTCTGGGTATCACTGAGCCATCACAGATCAGTTTGTCTAAGTACCTAATGTCTGGTTCTTTTAGTTCTATCTGATTGTCATATAGCCACTGCCAAGCATCAAAATATTCTTGCAAGTCATTCGATGGTTGGCTCCCGAATGCAACCTTCTTAGCTTGCCCTACATTCATATACCAACTTGCTCATTTAATTTTCTGACTGCCTGTGCAAGAGGAACGATTGTTGCAAGCATTCGTTTTGGCATCTCTGATTGCATCGTTGTTGACGAGCTTTCCATAAGCTCAATTTTTGATTCCAAAGCAGCTATCCGCTTTTCCGTAGCCTTGCTTCTCTCCGCCGTAAATTTAATACTCAAAGCAACAGCTAATACTGGCCCTAAAATATATTCCATGTGTGAATATTAACTAGTCGAAGTCTAGCTAACTTTAACCAATCATAAGACCATCATCATCTAGATCGTCATTCTCATATTCTTGATCGTCGATACTAGTTGGCAAATCATCGTCTGCCCTTAGTAGTAGCTCCATAAAAGTTTCTTCACTAATGATCTCAGGTAAACCAGCCTGATGTTCATCAATTTTGAACATGATCCCTGCATTAAGTAGTGTGTTTTGTGTTCCGTTCTTGAGCTCCATGCGGGACTTAAGCAGACGCAAGGCAGTCTTTTCCAAGGCTGGGCGGCTCATTCGGGATACTTCGTATCGAGCTCTGGTTAAGGCAAATCGTTGTTCGATTGTTAGCGCTTCCATCACCTAATTCTTCCTCGATAAAACGTTTGTTTGAGATCCATTCTTCAATTAATTCTTTTGCAGTTTCATTGTAAAATGACTGCCTTTGAAACCATACTAACCAAGGTTCACTTCCTTTGGAGTGATTACACTCAAGGCAGCAAGGCAGAAGATTGCCTCTTCGGCCATCTCCACCTTTGGATTTTGGTTTTATATGGTCCAGTGTGGTTGCTCGATTGCATCTGCAGTATCCGCAGAGGCCACCCCATCCATACTTAATTGACTTTTTAAATCTGCGCTTGGCACTCTGCTTAGATAAGCAAGTGAGGTCGAACATTAAGTCCTTCCAGTCTTCAGCAATTCCCATGTAGTTGTTCTTCGCAACTGCCTTTACTTTACTTAAGACTTGTCTCTTCTGTAATTATGTAGTGCGATTAATGGTAACCAACATATCCATCTTGTCTTCGATACGAATTAAATGATCTTCCATCCTTCCCATGGCAGCTGTAAATTCCTGCTTTGATGTATAGGACTCAGCCAGTTTCAACTCCAATCGATCTACCCTTGTATCTAAAGTTGTAACTCGATTGCCTATTTTGTTGAAGAGCACGGCTGTTCCAGTAACAATAGCAATAACGACAGGAATGGCGGTTTCAATCATCTCTTTGTAGATGTTTATAACGGGTTGAAATCGACCATCCGTCTTTGCCAAACGTCCCTTTTTCTGAGATTTCCCACGTAGGTGTCTCAGCTGGCTGCGTTTGAGTCCACTCTTCCTCAGCCTGGTCAAGCTTATTAGTAAGGGTGGCGTAGAACTTCTTTTTTTGAATGTAGCGTTGAGCTCGTTCGAAGTCGGAACGAGTGTCAAATTGCCAGAGCCATTTCCCATCATCGGGAATATTGCTTAACTCTTTTTTGGCTTTATTGAATTCAATGCCGAAAGCACAAGCTGGATCATGCTGTTTGACTTGAGTGGAGTCATCGCAATGATTTCACTTGCAGCAGCAAGTACGATCCAGAAGATAGCTGATTCTAAGATAGCCATGGTTACCCGATTTTACTTAACTAAATATATTCTAACTATTTAATACTGAAGCTACGCTAACTACGCTGCTATCTATATACTGATAAAAAAATACCCCTATAGCGCAGAGGCCACAGGGGATTAAAAAGCAGGTATATAGAAAACTACGGTAGTTAACGTAGCTTTTTCTTGCTAGTGTGTTGATGCGGCTTACCGCGTTGTTGCTTATATGACATGGAAACATCGACTGATATTCGACTTGATCGCTTGACTTCTGAAGTATCACAACTGAGATACGAGATCAAACAACTACTTGAGCAAACGCCAAAACCTGGTCCGAAGTACGTCAGTACTAAAGATTTTGGTATTGCCATTGGTAAATCAAGCAGAACTGTGTGTCAGTGGTTAAACGATGGCCGCTTCCCACAAAGCGTCTACAAACAAAAACGGCGAGGCAGTGGCTTTATCTACATGCTTGATCGTGAGCCTGCCCTTCGGATCGCTGAGCGTCTGAGCATCACGTAAACTGACAGCGGAAGGGTGGCAGAGTGGTCGATCGCGGTGGTCTTGAAAACCACTGACCTGCAAGGGTCCAGGGGTTCGAATCCCCTCCCTTCCGTTACAAGCTTCGTCTGGATTGGATCTCCCTAACGGCACGCTCCACGTCGTCTGCCTGCATCCAATGGTGATAAGTCTTTGTGTGAACGGCGTGGTCATGTCCCATGCATTTGGCTGCAAGCACTGAGTTTCCACTTAATTCCACAATGGCATTGATCGCCCAAGAGTGCCTTAAGTCATACAACGTGTGTTCTGAAAAATAAGTCTGCAACCAACGTGCTGTTTGGTTGACGTAGTACTTACATTTCTCCGGGTCATAGTCAGCTTTGTCGTAGAAGTTATATGGAAGTTCTGGCTGCTCAAGCATTTCAAACTGATCAATCCACTGCGGGTGTAATGACATCACAGTGCGACGTACAAGGTTCCCGTTCTTACGTTTAATCGTCCAGCACAAGCCACTGCTGCCATCACCTTTGAGTTGTAAACCAAATGCCTCACTTGGTCTGCATCCATAAATGATCAAGGCGCAGCACACCCACCCCTGCCACATCACTCCACTACCTTTCTTGCTGACTGCCCACCGCAGCGTTTGCAGCATTTTTTCTGCGGTCTCTAGATCAGGCGGATTGATCTCACGTTTAGGTATAGGCGGTTCACGCAAGTCATCAATTGGCACAACCCCTGGTATGTCCAGAAGCCTGGCGACACGTTTGTAGGTTTTACATGCTTCATAACGAGCACGACTATGCATTGGTGTGCTCAAAATTCCTTCAACTGCCAACTCGATTGTGAATTCAGCAGAGTTTGGTAGCCGCCTCATCTCATTCTCCAGTCGCTTCCAACTACTGAGCGTTGATTTGTTCTCCCGTTTTTTACGAAAGAAACTCTGACGTAAAACATCTGTCGCATCAGCAACGGTGATGATGTCCTTCACCTCAAGGTCAGCAATTTCCCAAGGCAGCGGGCGCATGAGTGTGCCGATGTCTTTGTGGCGCAGGTCAGCTGTCTGAATCCTGTCGATGGCTGTATTGACTGACGACCCATCAGCAGGCAATCCCAAGGAAACTCGTTGCTGTTTTCTTGGTCCTCGATCGATCGAACAGCTGGTTCGCCAATACCAACGGTCGCTGTGGTCTTCTAATGACCCTCGTATGCCACGGAGCTTGAGTGTTTTATTGGCATCCGCTAGAACCTCAGTACTGACCTGCATTCTGCATTTGACTATCTCAATAAGGTTGTAGCAGATTTTTTGACTATTTTCTGACTAAAAAACGTCGCGAAGAACGGCGAAATCGCGATAGTTATTGAGAACCCAAGTTATGCCAAGGCAATAAAAAAGCAGTGACAGCCGGGGATCCGAGGCGTTCACTGCAATATTTGTTGTTGAGAAATCCTGGCTTTCAGTGGTTTCAAGACCAGCGGTAATTCTTTACATGACTGTAATTGTGACGGGCATCGAGAAAATGTTTGACTAGATTTTGACTAAATTACTGAGATGTTTTGCCACTCAATAGACCTCTTGATGCCCCTTCGTCAGGAAAATCTCTTGGTCTCGATTCAATACTGCTTTTCCCGCCAGATACTCGTTCGTGTGCTTGAAAAGTCGCTCGTTTGTAACGATGCATGAAAACATCAGGCAACCAGTAGGTTTCTATCCAGTTAATCGTTGGGTTTAGTTTGATGTGATGTTCAACCGAATGGGACATCGCACCCATTTGTATATAGCTGTCATGGGATACACAGGTGTTATCACCACTTCTATATAGATATAAGGTTTTCACTAATGACTGTTCTGGTTATAGCGATTGCGATCTATGTAGGCTTGACCATCATGACCAGCTGATCGTGGATCAAGACGCCCAGGCCCTGCACCATTCGTAGGAATAAACGGTGTATTACCAGGCAGTCCAGGGATATTATTATTGAGGCTAATCCTCTTACCTTTTTTACGTCTGTCCATAGTTATTGCTGTAATTACTAATAGTTTAACTACTTAGGCTGCTGACTATATTGTTTTCCTTTAGCTGTATCCCGGCGTTTCTTGTCGCTAGTTTTTTTGTAATCTGCCTTCGACATAGCATTGCGCTTCTTCTTGGGTAAATAACGTTCACCTGTGGCTTTTCTACCTTCTGTACTGTTTTTACCTGATCGTGTACCCCAATCCTCTTTAGTCCACTTTTTCATCTTGTTATTTTTTGCTGAAGGTTTTTTGCCTTCATATTTGCCACCAGCAGATTTGTAGTACTTAGTCGCTAGCTGCATTGCCCGTGCACTGTGCTTACCACCCATACGTGCTTTGGCCTTTGCTTTGGCGGCTGCCCATTTCTTGGGATCTTTTTTTGTTGCAATACCTTTAGCCATTTCTTTGTCCTAACAATGGTGGTCCATGACTCATGCCGCCACGTGGTTTGGCAGGATATTTCGCTGGCATTTTTGCGCAACCTTCCCCTGTGTTGACATAAGGCTGTAGCGCTTGACCTGCCATGCGTGTCGGAAAATCGTTATCCATCAGCACTTCCAACGACGACGTGCTGCTAAACCACGTTCGCCTTTCCAGCCACGTGAACGAGCACAGAATGATTTCTTGCGAGCACCAGCTTTAGTACCAGGTTTACCGTTGGGTGCTGGTGCTTTTAAATTGCTACCAGTTCTTTTGTTAATAGAAGCACGACCTTTAGCAGTTAACCCTGCACCCCGTTTCACTGAAAGTTTGTGACCGCCTTTGACAGTCATACCTTTCATTGCGCCTTTCTTTTTGCTCTTGCCATGAGCCTGAGCTTTTGATTTAGCACCCGCTCTGTTAGCCATACTCTGTAGCACTTGCTTTGTATAGTTTAACTAAAAATCTTCATCATCTTTGTCTTTTTTCTCTTGCACTTTTGTGATGCCATAACTTGCGAGAACAGTTGTTACCAAAGAACTAATGAATGCAGAATCGACGCTCTTTGCCATGCCGAAATAACTGGCAGTTAGGACAGCAAGAGACCATGTCAATACACCCGCCGGGATTATATTATAAAATAATTGCCTTATTACATTGTTTTTCTTTGAATTGTTCATTAGGATACGATTAGAAAAAGATACAATGAAAAAAGCAACTTATAGGCAGATGTATGAAGCGCTTACTTCTATTATTGCTGATTGCTGCTCCTGTTAACGCACAATCAGTCACTCCAAACTTTACAACTGGGTCTATGACTCAAACTGTCAATGCTACCCAGGTAGTTACTGAAACCACATCGATTGAACGGTTTGGGGGTGCAGTAACTACTTGGAATGGTGATAATGTCACAGCTATTGATACTGGTGGAGCATCTATAGATATCACAAATACAGCTACTCAATTTCATGTTGTTGATTCCGCACAGCCATGGCAACTAGAAATTATTACAAGGTCCGCAGGGTTAGTGGAAACAGAGGATATAACAAGATCAATCCAAACCGATACAGTTACAAATACTTTATCAGTATTCTCGCAGTAGCTTTATTCTGCTCACCTGCATGGGCAGAAGAGAATACAAGTGTTGCTGCTAATCCACAAGCAAGTATCAGTGGGTCGGTTGCTAATCAAGCTGTACAGATTAATCAAGGCTCGCTCAGTACGCAATCGTTCGCCAATGGACATTACTGTAATGGGCCTGTAATTAGTGTTACACCTTACTATTTGCAGACTGAATCATTTGCATCTACATACTCTGCAAATAAAAACTATGGGGCACAGATTAGTCTGTCTATGCCTCTTGATGGTAGTTCAGTAGAGCTGTGTAAAGCACTAGCAAGACAAAGGTTAGAAAAAGGGAGGTTGGATTACGAACTTGTGCGTATTAAGGAATGCATTAATATTTACAAGAGTGGTTATAAGCTACATCCTGATAGTCCGTTCTACCCTATTTGTTCCGACGTTTTAGTCGCTGACGTGCCCAAGTAGTAGTCTCCTTACCACGCACCTTTTGTAACTTATTGACAACAATTTTTAGCAGAGGCTTAATAAGCTGAAGTACGTAATCAAATACTGTTTTAGCTACTAAAGCACCTCCGACAGAAGCAACAGCAGCAACAGTTGCGGTTGTCGATGCAGTAATCATTATTTCATTACTTGGTAGTGGTATCTCTACTTCGATCAATGGGATAGTTATTGAATTTTCTTCTGTAACTTCTGTAGGTCCAGGTAATACTGTATCTAGTTGCTGTTCTGGTAGTGCAGGTAGAGGATGAAAGATAACTGGTGGAGGTTGGGGAAGCTTTGGTGGTGGCTCTTTAGGAGGGGGGTCAACTTTCTCTTCAGCTGGTTCTTCTTCTTCTGTGGTTTTGGATGATTCTGTTTGTGGAGCGACTGGTTCTGGATAGTCCTTTAATCGTTGTGGTACTAAGACCCAACGTGGGGGATTAACTAACGGTACATCTAATATTGGTGCTGGTAATTGGAATGCGTTAGGTAGAGGTATTGGAGGTAGTAGGGGTGCTACTTCCATTTGTCAGACATTGGATCGTTACCTCCTTTAGTAATTGCTACTGCTCTTTTGTAGAAGTAGCAGTCAGTTTTGTCAGCTTCTTCTAAAGCCTCTTTAATTTTTTCCCAATTCTCTTTTTCTTGCTTATCCATTTTCGGTAGCTGCAAGGTGATCCATTTCAGCATGCATCTGATCACTTAAATTACATACTTGTGCACATGCACCAAGAATTAAACCGCGCTGGTTTGGCGAGAGATCTGCTGCAGTTTCTGCATCTTCTGATAATACGTTTCCGATATCACCAAGACACATAATGATTGCAGGCAGTCCCCACTTTTCTACAAGTGTGTGCATAACTGATAAAAGAGGACTATTACCACTTTCAATAGCCTCCCAAAATGCCGCACGTTCTTTAGTTGTCATACATATAATAATGAGACTAATTATATTTTACTAGTTAGAATTAACAGTGATGAATACAAGTTCTCATGAGTACACTATCAATAGAATCCTTCAAGAATTTTTTTAAGTACTACGCTGGTGAATCTCATCAGGAGGCAGCTGCAGAAAAGCTATATAAGGTCTTGCAGAAATGCAACTGTGAACAGCTTAATGAAGATGCGGATTGGGTTAAAACTTATAGAAAGACGTCTGAGATTAAGAAGTTTAAAAAACTGATAACGCCTCTATTGATGGAACAATTAACCGGTTATCCGTCATCTGCTTTTGAAAAAGCCTTCATCAATGACTGCAATCGATTGTATGGTGATACAGGGTTTGCGAAACATATTGATGCCGCACAGATGCTCATGGCGAACATGATGCATGAGACTTGTAATTTCTTGTATATGAAAGAGATTTCAGACGGACTGTACTTACGTGGTAGGACTGACTTAGGCCATGGTCCAGACGAAGGGGAAATTTGGAAAGGTGCCGGAGTACTGCAACTGACTGGAAAGTACAACTACTCACGTCTGGCAGAAGGTATTAACGATCCAAGGGTTATGGAAGGTGTTGATTATGTATCTACCACTTATCCATTCACATCAGCACGCACCTGGATTGAAGAGAATGATCTATTAAATATATGTCTGACAGAAGGTTTTGATGCCTGCTGTCGCCGTATTAATGGCGGATGGAACGGCTATGAAGATAGGCTTGCGAAGTACAAGATCTGTAAGCAATATATGATTTGAGTAATACCTCGCGTTGCCACGGGGCGGGATACCGCTAGGCGATACCAGCATCAGATAGACGCTGTTCTAAGGTTTCGATCCTTGTCATTGCTTCTTGAAGTGCTTTGACAGCCTTCATGTAAAGCAAAGAGGAAGTTACGACCTTGGTTACAGTGCCAAGTTCGTTGCCATCTTCATCTTTATCAGGTTGGTCAGAA
>Ga0209535_1000437_pt1 | contig 29127 bp, 28 predicted proteins | sample LinPmetageLP28_FD_184041 | JGI IMG/M metagenome (GOLD analysis project Ga0209535, IMG submission 184041) | Marine viral communities from the Pacific Ocean - LP-28 (SPAdes) (version 2) | ecosystem: Environmental > Aquatic > Marine > Oceanic | place: Pacific Ocean | collected 2009-08-22
CCGCGGGCGACGTTACGTTTGCCGCGGTCAACGGATCAGCGTATATAACGGTTACAGACAGTAATCACGGCGCACAAATAAACGATTTTGTTACCTTTAGTGGTGCCGCATCTTTAGGCGGAGCAATCACTGCGGCGGTATTAAATCAAGAATATCAAGTAAATCAAATTGTTAACTCTAGTAGCTACAAAATTATTGCAAGAGATGTTGCTTCTTTAAACGACATAACAATAGATGGTGCTTATACACCTACTCCTGTTTTAGCCAACGGTTCCGATACAGGAAATGGCGGCGGTTCTATTGTTGGTAAATATCAAATCACCGTTGGTTTGGACACTACCGTAGCCGGAACAGGCTGGGGCGCGGGCACATGGTCTCGTGGAGCATGGGGTTCAGCCGCTAATCTAACTGCGGTTGGCGATACTCTGCGTATTTGGAGTCATGACAACTTTGGTGAAGACTTAATTATTAATGTTCGCAACGGCGGCATTTATTATTGGGACAAATCTACCAGTTCGTCCCCCTTTCAACGTGCGGTAGCATTATCGGACCTTGCGGGAGCGGACGCCACTACGCCAACTATTGCTAAACAGGTTCTGATTTCGGACCGTGACAGGCATGTTATTGTGTTTGGGTGCGATGCGCAGAATAATATTGGTGTTCAAGACCCTCTGCTTATACGTTTTTCCGATCAAGAAAACCCCTTGGTTTGGTCTGCTCAAGCCACTAATACGGCAGGTGATTTACGAATTGGTACAGGTTCTGAAATAATCACGGCCCTCGAAACACGTCAGCAGATACTGGTGTTTACTGATAAATCCCTACACGCCATGCAATATTTAGGACCTCCGTTTACCTTTGGTATTTCGATGTTGTCTGAAAACATTACAATAGCCAGTCCGTTATCTGCAATTGCAGTAGATGACATGGTTATGTGGATGGGTGAGCAAGAGTTTTACATGTATTCTGGACAAGTACAAAAGTTGCCTTGTTCTGTAAGAGCTTATGTTTTTAACGATTTTAATCAAGACCAAGCCGAAAAGGTAACAGCTTCGGTAAACTCCTCATACTCTGAAATTTGGTGGTTTTACCCTTCCGCTACAGTGACTAACGGTTTGGTAAATCAAAATATTGATAAATATGTCGTATATAACTACCAAGAAAAAGTTTGGTATTACGGTAATTTGCCGAGAACAGCTTGGATAGACCGCGGAATTGGTCAGTATCCTATTGCAGCTAGTTTAGATGGGTACTTATACTATCATGAGTTTGGTACAGACGATGGTAGCGTCAATCCGCCAGCAGGCATTAACTCTTACATAGAGAGCAGTCAGTTGTCGATGGGCGCAGGAGATAACTTTGTTTTACTAAGTAAGTTAATACCAGACGTAACTTTTGACGGTTCTACTTCCCCTTCTCCAAACGTAGACTTTACCTTAGAAACAAGACGTTTTCCCGGTTCGGACTACGATCAAACAAAAGTTAGTGACATAATTAGAACATCAACTGTTCCCGTAGAACAATTTACAAATCAAGTAAGAATTAGAATGCGTGGTAGGTCTTTTGCCTTAAAAATTGAATCCGAAAATACGGGCGTTGAATGGCGTTTAGGAACACCGCGTGTCGAACTAAGACCGGACGGTAGACGATGAGTAGAGGATTAGTACAACCATTATTTCCAAATGCGCCTGTTGACTACAACGTAGAGTACATGTCGGAAGTGACTCGCGCTTTTTCTGTCTTTTTACAGCAAGTAAATAACCCCGGTCCTTGGCAGGCGTCTGCGCTGACTTTGCCTAATTTACAGACCGATAATTTTAACCTTCCTTTAGGTGGTGTTTTTCAGTACGGCGATGAATTACGTATTACTGTAGCAAACAAGCCTTATTTACGAGGATCAGAAGCTTCAGGGGCCGTAGGTAACGTTACGGTAACAATAACATGACCGTTCTTACTATGTCAGATAACAGCAAATGGAAACCTTCCTCTAGTAAAGACGTGTTATATTGTGCTAGTTGTAGTAATGAGGTGGATACCCCTGCGGAAATAGCTACTTATCCTCAAGGAAATTGTCCTCAATGCGGTTCGTCATGGACTGGAGAGGAGAAGCGCAGTACAATAATACAGGTAACTATGCCTGAAAGCATTACTGGCGGAGCAGGATAATGGCAAAAGAAGAGATCATAATTGAAGAAGTTACACCTGAAGTAGAGGAACTAGAGGTTCCAGACGGAGGGATTGGCGATTTTGTCATGGACGATGACGAACTCGACGCGGCATACGATGAAAACGCCGAAGATTACGGTGATGATGGTATAGCACAATTTCCCGCGCTTGCCGAGCGCATGGCTGCATATGGTCGAAACGAAGACAATATGCTGGCCCACGTTGCAGAGGGTGAATTAGTCATCCCCGCACAGTTCCTCGAAGATGAGGTAATGAAGCAACGTATTTACGATGTTCTTGCAGAAGCTGGGGTTGATGATCCCGAAGCTTATGTAGTCGGCGCAGAATCAAATGATTTAAACCCTACCACCGGACTTCCTGAGTTTTTTCTCAAGAAACTATTTAAAAGCATTGGTAAAGCCATAAAAAACGTGGTCAAAGCTGTTGTTAAAGTAGTTAAAAAGGTTGCTCCGATCATCCTACCTATTGCCTTGGCGTTCACGCCTCTTGGACCAATATACGGGGCTGCTCTTGGGTCAGGTATTGGAACACTCATAAACGGCGGTAGTATTAAAGACGCCCTTAAATCAGCCCTTATTTCAGGTGCTGTTGGAGGCGTAACCGCAGGATTTACTGGAAATACTGGTTCGTTTACTGGGAACATTGGCGAAGCTGCTTCTGGATTTGGCGCACGTGTTGGTCAGACCGCCGCAGGATTTACCGAAGGTGTAACTAGCGGTAGTTTAGGCGGCTTTAAAGATAGTTTCTTTTCTTCTTACGTTCCAACACCGGGCGCTCAAATTGATGCTGCGGCTAGTACCGGAGTAGACGGCACTGTAGTGGAAACTACTGGAACTGGAGCAGAAACTACCGTAGCTGGTTCAGATGGAACCAGTGTTGTAGACACTAATACTGTAACCACAGGTGATGGGGGTACAAGTCTTTCAGAAGGTTTAGTTACGGACGCAGCAGGTGATGGAGTGGAACGTAGTTTCCTTGAAAAAACAGGCGATTATATGTTCCGTGGCGGTCAAACTCCTGCGGAAATAGCAGCAGGTACTACTGAAGCAGGAAACGCTTATCTGGCTGATATGGCTTCAAAAGGTATTACCCCAACAGAAGCGGGTTTAAGAGTAGCTGAGAGAGCAGCCGCTCCCGGAATTTTAGCTAAATTTGGTCCTTCCGCAGCCCTTGCTTCTACTGCTGCCGCAGGCGCAGGGTTCTTTGACGTACCTGAAGCAGAACCTTCTCCTTTCCTTGATTACAACACGGATGGTTCAGTTACTACAGGTGAAGATTTAATTGCGGCTGATCCGGGTAAATACTTAGTAAAAGATTTAGGTCAATCCGTTTTAAACGAAGAAACAGGTGAATACGAACCTAAAGTAATGGATTTAGCTATAATGGGAGAGGATATGGATGGTTACACCGCACCAACTCAATTCCCATTACAAAACAATCCAGTGACAAATCAAGCTGGATATTTAATGTCTAGCACCCCCGGCGGTCCTTTTGCACGTCCTTATGTGACACAAAATGCTGCTGAAGGTGGTCCTATATTCCCACGTAGAAATGGTGGAATAGCGCCTACTGAAGGAACTGCGGGTCAAGACAGTGTTCGAGCAATGTTAATGCCGGGAGAGTTTGTAATGACTACCGACGCAGTTAAAGGTTTGGGCAACGGAAACCTAAATAATGGCATCAAGAATATGTACACAGTTATGCGCAATCTTGAGAGTCGAGGGAGGGCAACAGCGTAATGTCTGAACAAACTACTTCGATAGTCCGCGAAGCACCGGAAATCGAGGCCTATAAGCTAGGCCTTTTACAATCTGCTAAACAACTCGCTGATGCTGGTCAAACGATACCTCCGTATATGGTTTCGGAGATGTCCGGCTTACAGATCAAGGCCACGGAACTTGCAGAAGCAGGTATTGGTGGTTATCAACCTTATTTACAAGAAGCCGGATACACTTTAGGTGACGCTCAACAGGCGCTTGGCGCTACAATGTCGGGGGCTTTACCTTTTCAAGCAGAGGCTGCCGACGCAATGCGTACTGGCCTTGCTAATCTTCCGGGTCAAATTTCTTCTGCTCAAGAAGGTATTTCTGGTGCTATAGATTATGGCGCAGGTGCTACTGAAACGGCAACTGGCGCTATGGGCAGTGCTGCAACTGGCGCTAGGGCTGCTGCAACCGGCGGTCAAACTGCTTTAGGTGCAGCCGGAGCCCAAATTCCCGGTGTTGTAGGTAGCGTAACTGAAGGTACTGCTGCTGCAAATCAATTAGCCGCACAGGCTGCAACAAATGCAGCACAAACAGGGCGTGTAGATACTCTTGCGTCTCAATTATCTGCCGCAGATGCTGCCTCAAGAAACGTTGCTCAACAGGCCGGTCAAGGAAGCGTTGCTCAAGCGGCTGCAACACAACAACAAATTGCGCAAGCAAGTCAAGAAAGTGCAGCACAAGCACTTCAAGGACAACGAGATTTAGGCACCGCTGCTGGTTTAGCTCAAGGTGTCGCTACTACAGCGGGCACTGGAGCGCGGACCGCGGCTCAACAGGGCGGAATAGATAGTGCTACTGCTATTCAAGGCGCACGTCAGGCTGTCACCGATGCGGGTGCAGGTTTATCTCAATCCGGTATAGGAGCGTTACAAGCTGCTCAACAAGCTGGACTTTCTACTCAAGGTGCAATTGACGCGGCTCGTGGCACTGCTCAACAGGGAGCGGGTGCATTAGCTGCTGCTGGATTAGCGGGCGGTCAAGCTGCTGCGGATGCAGGATTAGGAGCGCGGTTAGGTGCAATTAACACTGGGCAACAATTGGCAGGTGCGTCTGATGCCGCTAGATTAGCCGCACAACAGACCAGTGCCGGAGTAGCAGGAGCTACGGATGCAGCTAGATTAGCCGCACAACAGACCGGCGCAGGTTTAAGTGGCGTTAGTGATAATGCTAGAGCCGCTGCTGCTGATGCAAGTGCTGGAGGTTTAGGCGCTTATGAAAGAGCTATTGGAGGAATTGACGACATTGCGACTGCGGCTAGAAACGTTGCAGGACAAGCTCGAACAGGTGGACAAACGGCTGCTCAACAGGCGGCTGCTCAAACGCAAGCCGCTATTTCAGGAGCAAGAGGGATAACCTCTGATGCAGCTTCAGCCTTACAACAAGCTGGCGCATTAGGAACACAAAGCGCACAACAAGGAATTGCAGGACTAGCAGGCACTACAGGTGCTTATGATCCTTCTTCTTCCGGTGCCTTTATGAATCAATATGAAGACGCCGCAGTTCAACAGGCGTTAGCAGATGTTAGACGTGCTGGAGATATACAACAGCAACAAGTTGATGCTCAAGCTGTAGCTGCGGGAGCCTTTGGTGGATCACGACAAGCTGTAGCTGAATCAGAATTAGATAGAAATATATTAGAACAACAGGCTCGAACAGCGGCAGGTATGCGTCAACAAGGGTTTGAAAGTGCTTCGCAAAGGGCTCAACAAGCTTATGAAGCTCAACAAGGTAGAACACAACAAGCTGCACAACTTACAGGTGCTTTGGGCGCTCAAGGTGCGCAAGCTGGATTGTCCGCGGCACAAGCTGCGGGTCAATTAGGTCTATCAGGCGAAGAACTTGCTGCACGGACCGCGCAACAACAAGGTCAGTTAGGACTCTCCGCAGAGCAGTTAGCTGCTCAGACCGGAATGAATGCTGAACAGATGGCGCAAGCCGGTCAGTTACAAGGTGGTCAACTTGGTTTATCTGCATTTAATCAGGCAGGTCAGCTTGGTCAGAATGCAGAGCAGTTAGCTGCGGCTAATTTAGCACAGGCAGGTCAATTAGGCCTTTCTGCCGAGCAACTAGCTCAGTCAGGTTCTTTAAGTGCAGGACAACAATCTCTTTCTGCGGAACAAATGGCTTCACAAAACATTGCTCAAGGCGGTCAGTTAGGCCAATCTGCGCAACAATTAGCCGGGCAGTTAGGAATGTCGGCAGCACAATTACAGGGTACTTTGGCCAATCAAGCGGCTGGATTAGGAATGTCAGCAGAACAATTTGCTGGTCAATTACTACAACAACAAGCTGCAACAGGTATAAGTGCAAATCAATTATTAGCTCAGTCTTCTCAGCAAGCTGGACAGTTAGGACTTTCTGCCGAGCAGTTAGCCGCTAACACAGCACAGCAGCAAGCTGCCTCTGGTATATCTGCTGAACAATTAGCTGGTAACTTAGGTATGTCGGCTTCACAACTGCAAGGTACTTTAGCAGGTCAAGGCGCTCAGTTAGGTATGAGTGCGGCTGAAATGGCACAACGTGGCGCTCAAGCTGGCGGTCAAATGGGTCTAAGTGCTTTACAGCAAGCTGGAACACTTGGCATGAATGCCGAGCAAATGGCTTCTGCCAATGCTCAAGCTTTGGCTAATACCGGTATGAACCTACAACAGTTGGCGTCTCAGACAGGAATGAGTGCGGCACAGTTAGCTGGTCAGATGAACCAACAGACAGGTGCTTTGGCACTGCAAGGTGTTAACCAGCAAGCAGACATTGCTTCGCGAGCCGCGCAACTTGGTATATCTGCCGAGCAACTAGCAGGTCAGTTGGCCAGTCAATCTGGACAGCTTGGTCAAAGTCAGGCTCAAATGGGTATGCAGGGCGCACAACAAGCCGGGGCTCTTGGACTTCAAGGTCAAGAACTTATGGGTCGTTTGGGCGAAGGTATTGGAGGTCTTGGAACCTCTTACGGACAGCTTAACATTCAACAGGGTGACGCTCTTAGTCAGCTTGGTCTACGTCAAGGCGCTCTTGGAGAACTTCAGCAGCAACTTGGTCAGAAAGAAGCTGGGTTTATATTTGATGTTGGTAAACAACAACAAGCGCAAGATCAGGCAGTTCTGGAAGCTCAACGTCAGACCACTGTAGAACAACAAAACGAGCCTTATAAACGTGTGGCATATTTATCAGACATTTATAAAGGCGCACCATCAAGTCAAATGACTTTAGCCTCTAATTCTGGAGGCGGAACATCACCCGCTCAATCTTTACTCGGATTGGGCGTAGCAGGTCTGTCGGCAGCGGCAGGCGCATCAAGAGCGGGGTTATTTTAATGAATAGAGAAGTAATGGGCAGACAGATGTTTGCCAAAGGAGGCGCGGCTTTTCCTGACCTGAGTGGTGATGGAAGCGTTACGCAAAAAGATATTTTAATGGGGCGTGGTGTAATACCAATGCAAAATGGAGGAATGGCTCCAATGCCCGCGGCTCCCGGATCACCTATGACCCCTCCCGGTATGCCACCGATTGATCCAAATTCGGTTGATATTAATCAAGCGGCTCAAGGTGCTATGCAGCAAGGTATAAATCCTGCTGAACTAGAAGGCATGTTGACGCAATATGCGGGTCAAATGGAAGATTTAGAAAATGCTGAAGATTACGAAACAGTAATAAACGGTATTAGAGGTGATACTCTACCTATTGAGCAACGTTATCAGGAACTGGCCTCGGTGGTTGGACCTGAAGATTCGCAGGCAACTCCTGAATCAGTGTTAACACTCTTGCAACCTGTTATGCAGATAGCAATGGTTGATGAAGGAATAGGCGGGTTAGCGGCGGAAGAGATGCAAGCTCCCGTAGAGGGCGCAATGGCAGAAGGCATTATGTCTACTGTTAATATGGGCGCTCCAGAAGCTCCAGTACAGGTTCCCGGAGGGCCTGCTCCAGTAAATTTTAATCAAGGCGGTCCCGTAGTTCACATGGCGGACGGGGGAGATAGCCGCCTTGGACAAATATATCAGGATAAACAAGCCATATACGGCGACATTCTGGGTATGGCCGATCAAGAAGCTGAATTGGCTGACAGAAAAAACATGACCGAAGCACAAATGTTGTTTGATGTCGCTCAAGGTGCTTTGATGTTTGCCACACCGGGTGAAAAAAGAATGAGTCCCGCTGAAAGGTTAGCGCAATCCTTCCAGCCTGTTTTAGGTAACATAAGTGCCCGTGCAGGTGAATTACAGAAATTTAAAGAAGGTCAAAAAGCTGAAAAACGAGCTTTAAATCTACAGGCATTGGGGTCTGCTGAAGGTGCTTTGACGGCTGAAATAGCTACGCAAGCGCAAAAAGACTTATTAGAGTCCAAACAAAGATGGGAAAGTTCTGAAAACGTTTTACAGCGAGCTTTTGAAATAACTAAACAAACTCAGTTGTTTGATTTTAACGCAGGTGAAAGTGCTTTAGGGCGTGGTCATCAGACAGACTTAGCACAACTAAAAATTGACGCACAACGCACACTACAAGAATTGCAAAACGATTTTACAACCGATCATACTGAACAGAAAGCACTGATACAGGCAAATTTAGCAGAAATTAATTACAATTTCTCAAGGTCCTTACAAACAGACAAGTTTGATTTTCAAACTCAAGAGCGTTTAGGTAGTCAAGAATATCAAGACGCTGTAATGGCGAAGAAGTTTGCTAACGATCAATCTTTACTTGCCATACAGTTTGATAATAGCAAAGAAATGGTTGGTTTGAAGGACATGCTCCTTAAAGAAAACCAACAACTTGAAAGAGAATTTCAAATTAGTTCTGCCACAACGGCCTTTGATAGAAGCCTTGAAGCAATGGGCGTTAAAAATACTTATGACATTGGTAAAATGGAGTTTGGTTCAGAGCTTAACGAAAACTTGGCTAGAGTTAATTCTGAATTGGCCATTGAGAGACAAGTTCATGAGCAGGCCTTTCAGTCTGCGGAACGTGTTATGGAAAGAGCTTTCCAAGCAGGACAGACTCTTACAAAACAAGACTTCCAGCGTGAAATGCAAGAAGACATGCAGTCCTTTAATGCCGATCAGAAGACTATTGACAGAGGTATTGCTAAAGTTAACAGAGCGTTTGACGAACAGCTTGCAATACGTGGTGCGGATCAAGGCGATAGAAAACTTGACCTTACTGAACAAGGAATGGCGTTGGATAATGCCTACAATCTAGGCAAATTAGCTATTGATAGAATGGAAGCTAACAACAAACGTTTAGGTAGCGAGTCTAAAACGGCTACTATCTCATATCTGACAGATTCTGAAAGATTAGAAAAATATGCTAATGGTAGTTTGGGAGACTCGACGGCGGAATTTGAGCAGTTAGTTCTTGACTACATAAAACCAGAAAGAGTTTGGAATGGTGAAGTTTACGTTGAAGGTGCTGGCGGCCAGCTTGCAGGTCAAGTGCTTGAAGCCATTAAGACCGGAAACCCGAACCTATACCAGACAATTACTAAGGGTGAATTAGACGGAGAACCAATTAAAACAGGTCAAGACGGCGTTGCTAAAAATTTAAAAGAGGCCAATGTAGAATTATTTAACTCAGATGGTACCGTAAATAGACAATCCACAGGTTTTGATCTGACTAGACCAAATCGGTTTGATCCAAGTGTTGATTATAGAAAAGTTATTGGTGCCTCTAGGGTATTTCCCGGTATAGGTAAAATGCTTTCAGAAGGCAGCGCAGAATTATTTGGTGGTGACGCAAGCCCTGAAGCGCAAAATCTTTCTAAAGCGGCAACCAGTCTTGACGCACTAGCAAATGATTTATTGCAGTTCTCAACTAATCAATCTGATGGTCGTGTTCTGAAATTTGTGCAAGAAAAAATAGAAAAGGAAGTAGCCAATATCAGACCCGGAGGATTGTTCTTAAAAACTGACGCAGATGCTTCAGCTTCTTTTGAAACTCTTGCGGACATGATTGCGCAACAAATGCAAATTGGTGCCAGTATCTTGCCCGAATATGGTGGCAGAGAAGGACAATATACCGAAAAACAAATTACAGATACTCGCGCAGACATGGATCAGATGAAAGTGTTTATGAACGAAATATTGGCTTTTCAGCAAGGATTTGAATATATTCCAACCCGTCGAACAACAGGCGTAGATGGTCAAGATCAATCATTAGGTACAGCTAGAGATCAAATTTTATTGATGAGGAAAAAGTAATGGCGGATGAAACCCTTATTACCTTAACCGCTCCTGAGTTTGAAAATTTAATGGAAACGCAGGGTCTAGATAAGACTGTGCAAGGTGTTCTTGATATTGCAAACGAAGAGTTAGAGGTGGGAACTCCTTTAACTATGGAGAGTCTTGCTAATGGTACTCACCCGTTGTTAGATCAACTAGATCGTTACAAAGGTATTCTGCCAGAAAACCGTAACATAAGTCCTGAAGAGATTTTAACGTTGTTTACAAACGTTGATGATTTTGGAAAATACGATCCGCAAAAAGGTTCTTTTTCAGGTTTAAAAGCAGGTACTTATTCTGCGGCTAGAGCTGTTCCAGAAACAATAGGTGCCGGTGTCGGATTTAAAGCAGGTTTAGCAGCAGCTACCCCTATTGCCGCTCTTATTCCTCCTCTTGGACCTGCCGGATTTGTTGGAAAAGCAATTGTTTACGGTATTGGGGGTATTGGCGGTGCTATTCTTGGTGCTATTGGTGCAGGAGAAGCAGAAGACGCTATTATTGGAGAAGCCGGACCGGTTGTTCCTTCGTTGCAGCCTGCCACTAACATGGGCGAAACGGTAATGATGGCGGGTTCCATGTTAGCCAGTCCTTACAAATTAGTAACCAGTATTCCCAAAGCAAAAACAGGTGCTTTAGAGTTTTTAGAAAATTTTAAAAGTGTGTCCGGCGGACAAGTATCGGAAGAAGTTTTTAAACTGGCTGCAAAAAACGCAGGTATGAGTGAAAAAGCAGCAAATAAAGCGTATGCGGCTGCAAATGCGGCTCGTGAAAGTGCTACTCGTGGAAAGATGTTTGGCGGAGACATGGGTGTTAACCTTGGAATAAGTAGGTTTAATCCAGCCGGGTATTTATTTGATCCTAGAAAAGGTAATGTTGGAACAAGAGTTATAGGCGGTATTGAATCTGGTATTGGAACCTCCATGAAATATGCACGTGAAAACACGGGCAAGTTTTTAGGTTTAGAGGCGGCTTCTGCCGCAGGTATGGGTGGTGGAGCATATATTGCTCAAGATACAGACCCTTATAATGAAAACGTCCGTTTGGGTTATGAACTTGTAGGTTCGTTTGTTGTTCCGTTGCCCGCGCAAATAGCCGTTGATTACGCTCCCGATTTAGTAACAACCTTAAAAAGGTGGTATGGAGATTCAAAAAACACCGAAGGTCTTTTAAAAGGAAAAATGGAAAAAGACGCTGTTGGTAGGATTATGGCAGCAATTCGTAAGTCTGAAGAGTATGCGGATGTAAGAGACGAGGCCGGTAATTTAGTTATCAGCGCCGACGAAAAGTTTGCAAAATTTATTGATGAATTAAACAAAGCAAGTATAGATGAAGCCGGTAATCCTGTTAGATTTACTACTGCTGATTTGGCAGAAACAGCCGGATTAGACTTTTCCCCTACAATAAGAACAATACAAAGTGAATTAGAAAAATCCAGTAAGGACTTAGCTGTCGCAACAGGTAGAGGTCGTGAAGAAATGCAGGCCGGTGCCGTCAACGCAATACGTACCTTAGTAGCTACCGGTGATCCTCAAGCTTTAGGAGTGGCTGCTCGTATTCAGCAAGGATTGTTTGAAGAAAACATAATGAATGGTATTGATGGGGCGGTGGATAAACTAACCTCCGCAGCTACCAAAGTAGTAGGCCGAGATGTTACTGGTGGATCAGAGCGTGTTGACTTATCTCAACAACTTTACACGGTATTACAAAACCAAATTAAACTTAGCAAAACCCGCGAACAACGGCTCTGGAAGGAAGTAGGTAGTTATCCTATAACTCAGTTTATTGCTAAGAACGGTAAAGAAATTAAACAGCCTAATGTTCTTCAACTAATGGATCGACCGTCTACAAAGAACGGTTTAAACTTTTCTTCAAAAGGCGCTCAAGCTGATCTTAGCAGCGCGATGGGCCGGTACTCAGACGACATTGAAGATTTAAGAGATTTCTTTCAAAACGGAACTGGACGAAACCCTGCTACTGCTCAAAAATTCTTTGAAATGCGTTCTGGCTTACTAAACAAAGCCTCTGTATTGCGCAAAAATGGCGACTTAGTAAATGCTGGTCGGTTGGATAAGATAAGCGATGCTTTACTAAGAGACCTTACCAGTCAAAAAGACGGTGCTTCTCAAGCTTACAATGCGGCCCGTGCTTACACTTTTGCAAGAAACAACGTATTTACACGTAGTTTTTTAAATGATCTTCAAACAGTAGACAAGCAAAGAGGTTTAGTAATGTCTCCAGAGGCTTTACTAGATCAAGCTTTTCGTGGAGGCAGTAACGCTACAGTACAAAGATTTGACCAAATCCGGGCAGCCGGTAGGTTCTTAGTTGATGAAGCAGGATTTTCTGAAGAAGCCGTAGGGATGTTAGACGCAGATGCTATTATGTCGGCGGCCTTGCGCGATTCTTTGGGTAAAATAATGGATAAAAAATCAACCATTAATCCCGCTAGACCTAACGAAAAAATAGAAACTTTTGTAGTCAACGAAGCTAAATTAAAAGCTTTGAAGCAGCAACCCGGTACACAAGAATTATTTAAATTTATTCCTGATTTGGAAAAAGATTTAGCCGATGCAACTAGCGCAACTAAAGCTTACAACAACATGTTGGGCGATGTAGAAAACTCCATTAGTCCTAATCAAGCAAAGCAATTAGGGTTTGACGAAGATCAAATGAAAGCCTTGTATGACACTAAAGCCTTTCAATGGGCTATTCAATTTGAAGACCCTAGCAAAGCAGTGGCTAAAGCACTGGCGTCCGAAAAACCTACAATGGCTTTAAACTCTTTATACAAGATCGCTTCTGAAACAAGTATGGAAGGGTCCGAGTTTACCCGCGAACAAGCAATGTCCGGGTTAAAATCTGCTATTTTAAATAATGCTTTAGTTAAATCTAACAACAGCGCAGGTTTACCCAGCGGTGATGTTTTACAAAAAGAATTGTTTGGTCAAATGAAGGGAGTTGACCCCTCCATCAAGTTTTCTATGGAAGACTTTTTAATTCGTAAGGGGTTATCTACTGAAGAGGAGATGGAAGGTCTTCAAAGAGCTATTAAAACAATGCGAGGAGTTGAAGAAGCTTATGCTTCTGGGGATTTTGAAAACGTTTTGTTCAAAAACCCTAGCCTAGCCAAACTGTTTTATGTGCGTATCGCAGGTGCTACTGCGGGTAGTGCTATACAAAACAAAATGATGAGCCTTTTAGGGCTACCTAGAATGAGCGGCGGTTTAATAGCAGAACAAACAGGTTCTGAGGTTGTGCAGAAGTTGTTACTTCGCGGACCTGAGTCCCAGCGCATTAAAATAATGACTGAATTGTTCTCTAATCCTCAAGCGTTAGCCGCGGCAATGAAAACAATTAAAACCAAAGATGATTTAGATAGTGCGATGACCGCCTTAGACAAAATCTTTAGCCCGTTAGCACGACAAGTTGGCCGAAGAATACCTTTAGGAATCAGAGCAGTGGAAGAAGAAGAAGATTACGTCGCTCCACCAGTCACGCCTACACCTTTACCCCTTGAAAACCAACAAGGGTCACTGAATCCGACCACCTTGAACATTCCCGCTCAAGGAACGGATGCTGCGCCTATGCCCACGCAACTTGCCTCTGCGGCTCCACAGCCATCCCCTAACACAGGGCCTGTTGACAGGGCTAGGTTTGCAGCTTTATTTCCCGAAGACCGAGAGCTTCTTGGTATCGGAAGTTTGATGGGTCAAGCTTAATGAGCATATTCCAAGAATACGCTGGCCGTTCAAACTATTACACTGCGGATGAAAAAGACCGTTTAGAAAACCCTGAAAAATATAACTACGATCAAGCGGCATATGATGCGTATTCCGCTGGTGCTTTAAAAAGAGCAGAAGGTAGATCAATAGCAGAGGGGTATGCGACCGATGCAATACCTTATAGTTACGCGGGCCGCGGTACTTCTAGTACCGCACCAAACATAAGTTTGGCAGGTTATGGGGGACATACCAGTGGAGGAACTGCGGGTAATGTTAATTTAGCTGGTTTCGCTCAAGGCGGTATGGTACCCGGTATTGGGGGTATGTTTCAAAACATGTCTCATAACTATGGTGTGCAAGGCGGAATAGGTTCTTTAATTAAGTAAGCCAACCTTTTACTTCTTCTCCTAAAACTTTTCCTGCAATGTCTATTTTATTGCGCAAAGCCTCCAAAATCTTTTCATCTATTGTTCCGGGAGAAACTAGGTCTATATAAGTCACCTTGTTTTTTTGCCCTATCCTATGAGCCCTGTCTTCGGATTGGAGACGTATTTCTAGATCGTAACTATTACTATAGTAGATAACTGTCGTAGCTTCGGTAAGAGTAATACCATATCCACCTGTCTTGGGTTGTCCTACAAAGAACCGTAAAGGTGAATTTGGGTCTTGAAACTGTTCCACAATTTCTTGTCTTTCATCTTGCGGTGTAGCACCATAATAGGTTGCGACCGATTCGGGCCCGAACCGGTCGCGCAGGGCATAAGCTACCTGTTGGATGTCGTGTGTATACGTCGCCCAAATGATTGCTTTTCCCTGAAACTCTTCAGTGAGGTCGAGTAATTCGTTGAGCCTGTTGCTCTTAACTATTTGAATCTCGCCGTCATCTGGCTGCAAATGTCCGCAGCAAATTTGTTGTAATCTCATTATCTGTGTTAAAACACTAGCAGTGGTCACCAATTCCCCACACTCCATTTTAGCCAAAGCCAACTTTTTCATCTGTACATAAAGTTTAACTTGCTCTGGTGTGAGAGATACTTCGCGTCTGATATAAACTTTTGGAGGAAGATCAAGGCAATCGACTTTTAGAACCCGGCTACTAAACCGATCTAACTTTTCAGAAAGTTCGTCTAAACGACGATAGCCCACAATCTGTTGGAAACTGCGGTGACCCATCATTCTTTTTTGAACATTGGCGTACCGCGCTTGGAAAGCAAAGTAACTATTAAAGCCAAGTGCTTTTTCGGCAAGGAAGTTACATTGACTAAACAGGTCCATAGGGCTCTTTGTTATCGGGGAGCCGGTCAATATCCGGCGGTATTTAGCCCGTTCCTGTAAAGCAATTATATTCTTCGTCCTCGCAGCCTTCCTATTTTTAATTGTAGTTGATTCGTCAACAATAACAATGTTGTCTTGATTTTGATGTAAATAAGCTAATGCCGCCTCTGTCCCTCTGGTAGAAGAAAAAGCTTCAATGTTCATTACAAATACTTTTAAAAAAGTAGAATCAAAGTCCACAATAAAATCTTTTAGTTCAGTGTCATACTTCTTAGAATTAGAGGGTACCCAACGCATTACCTTTCTCGGTATGCGTTTTGGTAAATGAATGGGTATTTCACCCTTTACCCAGTTATCATAAACCCCTTTTGGCGCTACAATGAGGGCTGCTTTTATCTGCCCGGACTCGAACAAAGCACCCATAGTGTCTATCGCTACTTTAGACTTACCGGTGCCCATCTCCATCAGCAACGCATAGTAATCCGCGGCCCACGACTCTTCAAACGCTTGACGTTGGTGTTCGTATGGTTGAGTTTCGTACTCGTAGCTTTTCATTTTTGCCCCTATTGAAATATTTACTTGACTTTGATATGGTATAAGATAATATCTACATTTGTCAAGGCCCGAAAGGTGCCTTTAACCACGAAGGAGGAAACACGATGAGTGATGACTTGAAAAAAATGATGGAGCAAGACTTTGAAAAGACGATTGCATCATCTGTTGAGAAACTTGACCAGCAGGGGCTTACTTCAGTAGCCGCGTTGGCCAGAACAATCCGTGATGAAGAAGAGTATATCGCGTCTCTTGAGGGTGACCTCAAGTCGGCAAAGAAAAAGCTTATAAAACTCACGGATGAAGAGATGCCTGCGATGCTTGCAGAGATAGGCATAGCTTCATTTGCACTAGATGACGGTTCTACCGTTGAGGTTAAACAAACCTATGGTGCATCCATTCTCGTTGATAAACGTCCAGAAGCCTACGATTGGCTGCGCGACCATGGTCACGATGACATTATTAAGAATACTGTCTTGTGTCAATTTGGCCGTGGGGAAGACGATCAAGCGGGAGCCTTTGCGGCATTTGCGCACCAGCAAGGGTTTGTCCCCGAACAAAAAACAGAGGTCCATCCTCAAACACTTCGTGCTTTTGTAAAAGAGCGTTGCGAAGCGGGAGAAGATTTTCCAATGGAATTGTTTGGAGCATGGGTAGGTCAACGCGCAGTAATCAAAAGGAGTAAGAAATAATGTCGAAGAAAGATGTAGCCAAAAATGGCGAAAAAGAATTAGCGGTTTTTAACCCCGCTATGATGGAACAGGATGCAGGACAAGGCATGGAGAACATGGGGACGGAGGATTTAGCTCTTCCATTCCTAAAGGTTCTCTCTGGCAACGATCCGGTATTGGATGATGAAAGTGTCGATGCTCGTAAGGGTGACATATATAACACCGTAACTGGTATTCCGTACAGAGGTAAAGATGGGGTTCGTGTAATTCCATGTGCTTACCAACGTAGGTTTATTCAGTGGGCTCCGCGTGGCAGCGGAAGCGGTGCGCCCACGGCAATTTACGAGCCCGGACAATCACGTCCAAAAACGGAACGGTCCCCTGATGACAACAAAGAGTATGTTGTTGATGGTAACGGTGAGTACATAGAAGAGACTCACCAGCACTTTGTTCTATTACTCAACGCAGAAGGGGCGACAGAGACAGCCCTGATTGCGATGAAATCCACACAGCTTAAAAAGAGCCGTAAGTGGAATAGTATGATGGCGTCTCGTTCAATGACGGGAGCAAACGGGCCTTTTACACCGCCTCGTTTCTCTCATATCTACCACTTGAAAACAGTGCAGGAGGAGAACAGCAAAGGTTCTTGGCACGGTTGGGAGATGTCGTGTGAAGGAGTTATTGAAGACGGCTCGTTGTACTCTCGTGCGAAGGGTTTTGCAGAGAGTATAACCGCAGGAGACGTTGTGGTTAAACATACGGATGACGAAGGGACGGCAGGTAACACACCGTTTTAATTAGTCACTCGGCGGGGTGAAAGCCTCGCCGTTTTTTTCCGTATGGGGGCACAAATGTCATTAGATAAATTTATGGCCATATTTGATGGTCTGAGGGAAGCCCACGGCTACTTCAAAATAGAAAATACAGGCGCTAACGGCAAAGCGAAAGGCAAAGCCGGAGTATTGCGAGAACCTCGTACCAAGCAGCTTTGGGAAAATCACTTGTCTGGAGAAGGCAATGGGTTAGGTATTATCCCAATCAACGAAAACAACCAGTGTGTTTGGGGTTGTATAGACGTGGACATATATCCACTAGATCATAAGTTATTAGTCGAAAAAGTAAGAAAATTAAAATTACCTTTAGTAGTGTGTCGATCAAAGTCTGGCGGGGCACATTGCTTTTTGTTTTCAAAAGAGTGGGTAGATGCAAAAGATATGCAAAGGTCTTTACAGCACATGTCTTCCGCTCTTGGTTATGGTGAGAGTGAAATCTTTCCCAAACAAATTAAATTACACTTAGACCGCGGCGATGTAGGAAACTTTTTAAACCTGCCTTATTACGATCACGAGAACGGTCTACGTTACGCATTTTTAGACAACGGCACCTCTGCCGACCTGAATGAGTTTATAGAACTATACGAAAGATATGCGCAAACACCGGAAGAAGTTGTTAAGTTACAAGTAACCGAAAGTGGCGAAAGTGATTTAATAGCAAAAGATGGTCCACCTTGTTTGCAGATACTATGTAAGCAGGGGATCAGCGAAGGTGGAAGAAACAATGGACTATTTAATATTGGTGTCTACTTGCGAAAAGCATTTCCAGATAGCTGGGAATCAGAGATTCTTCGTTACAACATGGAGTACCTGTCTCCGCCATTGCCGCTGCCAGAGGTCAATATAGTTGCCAAGCAGTTGGAGCGTAAAGAATACGCTTATAAATGTTCTGACGCACCCATTAACTCCTACTGTAACAAGGAGCTATGTCGTACCCGTAAGTTTGGCATAGGAGCGGCTGTAGCAGGCGCTACAATCGCTAATCTACGTAAATACAATAGTACCCCACCAGTTTGGTTTATGGACGTTAACGGCGAGCCTCTGGAGCTTGACACTGAAGCTCTAATGAGCCAGCCGATGTTTCAGAAGTCTTGTATGGAGCAGTTGAATTTTATGCCCCGGTCCGTTGCAAAGCAGCAGTGGGAAAGCCGGATAAGCACTTTGATGACAGAAATGCGCGACAATGAAAGCGCGATTATGGAAGTTGCAGTAGATGCTAGTATCAGCGGACAGTTCTATGATTACCTTGAAGAGTTTTGTCGCCACCTACAGCAAGCGCAGGATAAAGAAGAGATACTACTTCGCCGCCCTTGGACCGATGAAGAAGCGGATGTAACTTATTTTAGACTTAAAGATTTTGAAAGTTATTTGAAAAAGAATAAGTTCTTCGAGTACAAATCCCATAAAATTGCACAAAGGTTAAGAGATATTAATGGAGATAGCTTGGTATTAAAGATTAAGGGTAGAGCGGTTCGTGTTTGGAAGATACCAGCTTTTGAAAGCGCAGAGGTAGATTTAAAAACTCCACAGTTTGGTTCACAAGAGGAGGCTCCTTTCTGATGAATCCTAATGAAAACGTAATAATAAAACGCAACAGGGAGATAGTTCGACTCATTGATGAAGAACGAATGACAATGACGGCAGTTGCTAAGTGGTTCAGTATTTCTAAGCAACGAGTTCAACAGATATATAAAAAGGCTAAAGATGTTTAGAATATTTGGTCCACCGGGGACAGGTAAGACTACCACTTTGTTAAACATGGTAGACAAAGCTTTAGAGAGTGGCACTTCTCCAGACAGGATTGCTTTCTTGGCCTTCACACGTAAGGCTGCGAACGAAGCAAAAGAACGTGCAGCAGAGAGATTTAACTTAGACCCCAAGAAAGATTTAATCTTTTTTAGAACGCTGCATAGTCTAGCACTTACCATGTCTGACATACGCCCCGAACAAGTAATGCAGGAAGAAAACTATCGGGAGCTTAGTCGCACCATAGGTGTTGATCTTGGCGCACAAAAGAATACTTCGATAGATGATGATGTGCCTAGTATGGTAGCAAGCAGTGATCCTATTCTTGGATTAATTAACTTGTCCCGGTTATGCAAATCCGAATTACGTGATGAATACAACAAAAGCAGTATTGAAGAAGATTGGAACATAGTTAATTTTGTTGATAAATGTTTAAGAGAATACAAAGAAAGCATGGGTCTTTATGACTTTACCGATATGCTTGAGCAGTTTGCCAAGGGTGGTCAAACCTTCTGTCCAGAGTTTGACTTATGTTTTTTAGATGAGGCACAGGATTTATCTCCGTTGCAGTGGGACATTGCTCACCTAATAGATAGTAAGTCTAAGAAGATGTACTGTGCTGGAGATGACGATCAAGCCATCTACCGGTGGGCCGGTGCTGACGTAGACCACTTCATTAACTTACCCGGTGGGTCAGAAACACTGACTCAATCTTATCGTATACCTAAGTCAGTTCATAACGTAGCAGAAAACGTGGTGCGTAGAATAGGTAGAAGGTTCCCAAAAAAGTATGAGCCTCGATCTGAAATGGGCAACGTTACACGGATAAATAGCATTAACTCCTTGGACATGGCACAAGGACAATGGTTAATTTTATCTCAAGCCGGTTACCAACTTACGCCTGTAGCCCATGATTTAAAATCTAGCGGCTATTTATTTAATTACCGCGGCAATAGATCAATCAGTGAAAAGGTAAGCGAAGCTGTCAACGGTTGGGAACAGGTCCGTAGAGGAAAAGAAATAACAGGTAAAGTTGCACGGATTATCTACAGCTACATGTCCGTAGGTGAGCGACTTACGCGAGGTTTTAAAAAGTTACCCGGCGTCGAAGACGCTGACTTATTTACATTTGAGGACTTAAAAAATAACCACGGGCTGCTTGCCGATAAAAACATGATCTGGTCTTTGGCTATGAATAAACTTCCTGATACTGATCGTGCTTACGTTACGGCACTTTTACGTAGAGGCGAGAAGTTTAATGGCATACCTCGTATTACAGCGTCCACGATCCACGGATCAAAGGGCGGGGAGGCTGATAACGTTGTGCTATTTACGGACCTTAGTCCAGCAGCCGACACTCAATTTCAACGATACCCTGACGATACTCACCGGGTTTTTTATGTAGCAGTGACACGTGCCAAACAAAACTTGTATATAGTAGATGCAGAAGATGTTTCACGGAGTTACGACTTATGACAAAGATTACTTTAACCCAATATCAAAAGATGTTGGAAAAATTTGAAGAAGAATACGGGGTTGCACTTGACCTCACATTAGCGGACTGGAAAAACCCCTTAGTTAAAGATGAGGATATGCCCGGTCTTACACTAAAGTGGGATCATGATGAAAATGATTGGATTGTCTACGGTCCCCTCAACCAGACGGTACATTAAATGTTAAAGGCAGATGGTTATAACCAAGCAATTATGGGCACCATTCAACGGGCCGGGCAAGACGATATAATTCTCTACGATTCAGATGAAATTATAAAAATATTAGTTTACCGCGATAACATGAGTTACGAAGAAGCGGTTGAATACTTTGAATTTAACATTTTAGGCTCATGGGTAGGACCACAAACTCCCGCTTATTTTTCTAAGGACAGCCTACGCATACTCAAGGAAGAGGAAGAGTTAGAATGAAAAGAGAAGAAGTGTTGCGTTCAGCAGAGGCGCTTATCAACGGCCCACGTGCCAAAGACTATGGGGAAGCGTATCACAACCATACCCGAATAGCCGCAGGTTGGAACGTAATTGTCGAGGGAGCTTTAACTTCCCATGGAAAGCTTACACCAGCCCACGTTGCCTTAATGATGGATTGGGTAAAAAGCAGCAGGTTGTTAGAGAGTATCGACCATGAAGACTCATGGATTGATAAAGCAGGCTACACGGCCCTCGGCGCAGAGTTTACCGAGAAATTTAACAAGGAAAATAAATCTGATGGCAAAACTACAAATGGCAATGTTCGCACCAAAAAGTGAGTGGATACCGCCGCTTGAGTTACCGGACTTAACCTCGGCTAAAAAAATTGCAATAGATGTTGAGACACGTGACCCCAACTTAAAAAAGCACGGACCCGGATGGCCTACAGGAGATGGTGAGGTGGTCGGGTATGCTATCGCTGTTGATGACTGGTCTGGTTACATACCCATTCGTCACTACGGTGGTGGTAACTTAGATGAAAAGCAAGTGAACAAGTGGCTTAAGAAAGTCTTTGAATGTCCTGCGGATAAGATTATGCACAATGCTCAATATGATTTGGGCTGGATAAAGCAGATGGGGTTCGATGTAAAAGGCCGCATTATAGATACCATGGTAATCGCCTCATTATTAGATGAGAACAGGTTTAGCTATAGTTTGAATGCGTTAGCTTATGAACACCTGAACAAAGTTAAATCTGAGAAAGGTTTAGTGGAGGCTGCTCGCGAGTTTGGTGTCGATCCTAAAGCTGAAATGTGGAAGATGCCAGCCATGTACGTCGGACCTTACGCTGAAGGTGATGCCGAACTCACCCTCGAACTCTGGAATTACTTCTCCGTTGAGCTTGGCAAAGAAAACTTGTGGAACGTCGCTAATCTCGAACTTGATCTCCTCCCATGTCTTGTGGACATGACTATGCGTGGCGTTAGAGTTAACACCGACCGGGTAGAAAGAACTAGGGATAGTCTTCTCAAGCGGGAAGGGGAAATCATGAAGGAGATCAAGCGCATTTCTGGGAGTGATGTAGAAATCTGGGCTGCTCAGTCTCTCTCTAAAGCGTTCGATAAAGTCGGCGTCCATTATCCACGTACAGAAAAAGGCGCACCTAGCTTTACCAAACTCTTTCTGCAAGAGCATCAACATCCCCTCGCCCAACTCGTCACTCAAGCGAGGAATCTGAACAAGACATCCGGCACCTTCATCAACACAATCATGAAACACTGCCACGCTGATGGCCGAATACATTCCCATATAAACCAAATCCGTTCTGATGATGGAGGCACGGTCAGCGGACGCATATCAATGTCCAATCCGAACCTTCAGCAAATCCCGGCCCGCGATCCAGAATTGGGGCCAATGATTCGTTCCTTGTTTCTTCCAGAGGAAGGTGAGCAATGGGCGGCTATTGACTTCTCGCAACAGGAACCGCGCATCTTGGTACATTATGCTCATGTTTACGGCAAAACGCGAGGTGTACCTTTAGAGGGTGCCGCAGACTTTGTTAAAGCCTACAACAATGACCCGGATACAGACTTTCATAGTCTAGTAGCTGAGATGGCTAACATACCAAGGAAACAGGCTAAGACCATTAATCTAGGTTTGATCTATGGAATGGGTGTAAACAAAATGTCTGAGCAACTGGACTTATCTGTTGAAGAAGCCAAATCATTAACCAAGCAATACCACAACCGGGTACCTTTTGTTAAAGGACTGATGACCGGTGTAATGAACAGATTAAATGAAAAGTCTTCTGGCGGATCATTGACTTCGCTGCTTGGCCGTAAGTGCCGGTTTGATTTGTGGGAACCAGACACGTTTGCTATGAACAAAGCTATGCCCTACAAAGAGGCCGTCGATGAGTATGGGCCCACGACCCGCCTCAAACGAGCATATACATATAAGGCGCTGAACAGATTGATCCAAGCGTCTGCTGCGGACATGACCAAGAAAGCAATGGTTGATCTTTACAAGCAGGGCATACTACCCATGCTTCAGATACACGACGAACTGGCTATGTCTGTCAAGAACGTTGAAGAAGCAAAGGTTGTTGCAGAGGTTATGGAAAGTGCTGTGCCGTTAGAGGTTCCATCAAAATGTGACATTGAAATCGGACCATCTTGGGGAGAAGCTAAATAACTTTTTAAAAAATTAGCTTGACGTCTACGGATCGTGGGTTTTTTCTTGCATTCTTCTATATCTTCCTATAATATCGTAGATATTCCGGGGGCATCGGAGAAAATTAAATGGATACTACACGTTGGAAAAGCGTTCTCGTACCACGAGAAGTGTACGAAGAAATAAAAGAACTATCTAAAGCTGAAGGTAGGACCATTGGCGGGCAGCTACGGCTGGTCTTCGAGTGGTACAAAGAAGCGGAGATAAATATTAATGATGAACCTGAAAGCAGAAAAGGGCGTGATACACCGACGATTGGTGCGAAACCAATGTCCGAAATGTGAAGGACAGTTGGGCGTTGTTAAAATTACTGACACACATCTTTTTAGAAAGTGTTCAGTTTGTGCGCTCAATATATCTGATCCAATATCGTGTGGAGAATTTCCCGATGATATATGCGATTAACTATTGCTTATCCCATACTCTTATGTTTATAATAACCTTGAGCATGAAAACTCATGTTCTCCGTAGTTGACTCACCCCCAGTTCGGTTGCCCCCGGCTGGGGGTTTTTACGTTTAGGAGAAAGTAATGGCAGATTTTGTAGACGGCCTCATGGCTAAAAAACCAAACGAGAAAGCACCTGACTTTGTTAAGTGCGGACTCAGTATAAAAAGAGCGGACCTCATAACATGGCTCACGGGTCAGACCGACGAATGGATTAACGTTCAGGTAAAGGAAAGCAAAGGTGGCAAATGGTATGCGGAGGTGGATACATGGAAGCCGAGAAACGAATAGAGGAAATGAGCTACACGTGGTCTATTAGTAGGATCAATCGTTTAGTTAACATAACCCTCATACAAATTGCGAAAGACGACTCGTTGTCTGAAAAAGATAAACAGCAGCAAACTTTAGAAGTAGAAAAAGCTTGGCAAAGAATACTACGTGGTTGACTTTTATAGATAAAATCCCATACACTAAGGGTGTTAACCACTAAACGGAGATTGCTATGAAAAAATTAATAAGTATCGCAGAAGTGTGCGTCATCACAAAAATGTCCGCACCAACCATTTATCGCAAGGTAAAAGCTAAAGAGTTTCCAGCGCCAACCAAGGTGCCAACAACCGCAACCCGCGGACCAAAGCTCATTAACCGATGGAACGAACAGGTTGTTCTAAACCACATGCTGGCTAAAAATTTAAAGAAAGCACGTGATGCAGAAGTTATTATCATCAACCCGCCTGTCGAAGAAACAGACAGCCACTGGGATACCCCGGTCCAAGATACTTGGATGGAGGTCTATAAGTACCCAATAATGGCCGTAATAGGTGGCTTACTAGCTGGATTGGCAGTGTGGTTGTTTAAATAAACTAATCTATAAACCACAACGGAATGACAAAAACTGCCAGTATTAAAAGTACAGCAGCCAAATCTTTCCAATCTTGCGGGTCTTTATAATTGAAATTACTCAATATATCTCCTCATCCGGGTCCGCGTACCTCGGAACACAGTAGGCAATTATCGGAATGTCGTAGTTAAAACGGTGTTGGGTAGTCAAGGAATAGGCAAAATGAACGCATTTGTGAACGTCGCGCCACTGACCAAACGCTTCTTTCGTGGACTCTTGGCGACTCGGAGTAACATTAGTAAACGTCTCAATGATAAGAACGAAGACCAGTACCTTCATAAATTACTCCTGTTAAGCCAGACCGGGTACTATTATCCACGATCCGCGGCTCACGGGGAACATATTAAACACCATATACATATATAGAGATATTTTAAGAAAAAATATTTTTTTGTGAAAATAGGTGTAACCGGTGTAACCGTGTAACTTTGGTCCGCAAACCCTTATAGTATATAGGGATTTAAGGTTACATAAGTTAAAAACAAAAATGTAACCGTACCAGAGTTTATGTAACCAGAAGGAGCAAAGTGCGTATAAGGGCCTGAAAGTTTTTTTTATTAAAAATATATTTTACTTCCTATATATGTAAAAGCAGTCTAAATTGTGGCAAACTATCGTTTAATAACTGGAGAATAGTATGCCTAGTAAAACAGCTAAACCTGTCACAACTAAAAAAGTCGGAAGACCTAGAGCCACCAAAGTGCAACCCCTTACTCGAAAGCAAGAATTGTTTGTTAAAGAACTGGTTAGTAAAGATGGTCAGATAACTATGCGAGAGGCTGCAATCAATGCAGGCTATCCCGCAGGGTCTGCACACACTAGAGCATATGAGCTAACAAATTCAAATATTAGTCCTCACGTTGTTAATGCTATCCAGTCCTACCGAGCAGAATTAGACGAAAAGTTTGGTGTTAACTATCAACGCCATTTACGGGACCTACAAACGATCCGGGATATGGCATTAAACAACGGTGCATATAGTGCAGCCGTTCAAGCAGAATACCGGCGAGGGCAAGCGCAAGGTGATATTTATGTAAGTAAGAGTGAAATAAGAACAGGCAGCATCGACGGTATGAATAAAGATGAAGTCTTAAAAGCACTCAAGGAGATTAAACAAAGCTATGCCCCGATCACTATCGACGTTACTCCCGAAGGAGAGAGCAATTCCCAGAACCGCGACAAAGCGAGAAGCCGACTTGTGGAGACAGATGAAAACGGGGATGGCGAAAACGCAACGCAACATTAAAGCTACCCGATTAGAAACATGGGCAATGCCGGGTGTACCTGATGTTGTTTTATGTGACGAGCTAGGTAACTTTCATTTTGTAGAACTCAAGGCGACCGCAGGTAATGCGGTTGATTTACGACCTCACCAAGTGGCTTGGCTTACAACGCATGGCCACGCTAGTGTTTGGGTACTTGTAAGAAAACAAAAAACAAAAAACGCTCCTGAACAAACCTATTTGTTTCCCGGAGGTGAGGCTGTTGACCTAAAGATGGAAGGGTTAAAAGTTGATCCCCTGCACCACGTTGAAGGCAAAGCAGATTGGGATGTTATTTTTAACTTGATATGTCCCACAAAATCGCATAGTATCTTATAGTCAATTAAACAAACGGAGATACTGATATGACACATAACGAACGACACGGTGGACCGTGGGATCGCGGGACCGCTGACTTTTGGTACGGCAGGCCATATGAGCCCCACTTTTTTAAGGGTGCTACCTATTCAACGGATAAGATTGAACTAAAAGATATGACGGCGGCTGAAATAGCTGCATATACCAACGGTTTTAAAACTGCCGAGGCTGATGGCAGTCAAAAGGACTGGGGGTAATATGTTTTTAATCGAATGGTTTTATAAACTTTTGTTTGGTGAAGATGCTTATGATGATCTAAACCCTAAACCCAAACGAAAAAAGAAATAAATTAATAAAATATTAGCCCGGTTGACTCCGGGCTTTTTTATGTCGTATAGTATGCGATATATCTTATACACAACTATGGGGGCAACCATGTTAAAGACAGTAGAAACGAGTAGAGCCGAAAAAACAAAAGGGATCGCAGTAACCTACCGCGCAGGCAACGGGGAAAAATACGGCACGTGCCCGGCAGCTTGCAAAATGAATTGCAGCGGGAAAGGTTCGCAGGATATTGACGCCGATTACTTCGACGCGTTATTGGATGCGGTCCCAACTAAAGGGCAATCATTTACTTATACCCATTTCGGTTGGCATTTGTGGGCCGACAAATTAAAGCCGGGTAAAACCGTGGTTAATTATTCCGCGGATACTTTAGTCGGAGCCGCAGCAGCGGCGCGAGTAGTGCCGACCGTTGTAGTGCTGCCTGAGTCCGAATGGGAGAACGGGAAAAAAACCAGCGCCCCATTATTTGGGCGAACTAATAACCGCGGCGATTTTATTCAAACCGACCGCATTCCGGTGGTTAGATGCCCGGCAGAATACCGCGAGGGTTTTAGCTGCCGCGATTGTGGAAACGGTGATCCTTTATGCGCTCGTCTAAATCGTAATTTTATTATTGGATTTACTGCGCACGGTGCTGCTAAGAAAAAAGCAGCGGACCCAGAGACCCGCGGCGGATGTTATGCCGATGGCGGAAACGTTCGACTGCATTGGGTAGCGACTAGCAACCACGCCCAGCCCGATGAGACCGACGGCGAAAAGTTAAAACGGTTCGCCAAGTCTTTACCGCCGCGCAGTATTATCCGCCACCACGTCGCCGGGGATATTGGAGCGGAATAACTTTTTAAAATATTAGCTTGCGTTATATAAGATTTTATGCGACATTATGGGGGAGGGAGCAATTCCGCCCCCTTTTTAGTTTATTACGGAGATATAAACATGACTTATCAAACAAACGCATTTGCGCATGGAATTGGCAATTCCGCAGTATCATCACAATGGTTTAGCCGACCCGACGATCAGAAATTTCTAACGTTGGATAATATGCTGTCATATAAAAAGAACGACGCTTATCAAATGACCAGCCGCACGGTTGACACTCATAAAATCCAGATTGTTGGAGAATTTGACGAAGCGAACCCCAGCCGCGGAGATTTACGAATAGAATATGCCGACGATAATCACCGGGATCATGTGAACAACCCGACCAACTGGAGCTTCGGACAATTGTCCCAGCTTGCGGGGGCACCTGCCGGTTATCTTAAAGACCTGCCCGCACCATTGGCGGCGGACTGTATTCAGTGGGGTTTGAAATATAACCGAGGAAAAGAGCTTATAAAAGTTTACGGAAGTCAAGCCGAAGGCGGAGAACTTAGAGCCGCAACCGGTCCAGATTATGGCCGTATATTTGACTGGGAAATATTAGAACCGATCAAGCATTTGGTTGATGCGTCCGGCGGGCGTTGGAAAGTGCCCGGAATGATGACGGGAAGCCGCGACGGTTTAGCGGTCTACGATCCAGATATACCCGTTACTATGGACACTACTACATTGTTTGCGAGTGATCGGGATGTTTTTGTTTTCCTTGTGGATGATCGCAACCCTATCGAAGTCGGCAAGCTTGCCAATGGGGAGCCTGATCTAATGTTCCGCGGGTTCTATGCTTGGAACAGTGAGACCGGCAGCAAAACGGCAGGAATTGCGGCGATGTATTTGCGCGGGGTTTGCATGAATCGCAACTTGTGGGGCGTTGAAAATTTCCAAGAGATCAAGATTCGCCATACTAAATTTGCGCCGGATCGTTTTGCCATGGAAGCCCGCCCAGCTTTGGAAAGCTTTGCGCACGGTGCAACCGCTACATTTGTCGAGGGCGTTCAAGCTGCGAAAGCCGCCAAGATTGCAAAAGATGACGAAGAGCGCATTGAGTTTTTGAGCAAACGCGCCGGACTATCTGGACGCATGGCGAAAGCTGCCGCCGCCCGTCATATGTCTGAAGAGGGCCGACCGGTTGAAACGGTTTGGGATGCGGCGCAGGCGATCACCGCAATAGCGCGAGATATACCGCACCAAGATGCGCGTATTGAAGTCGAGAAAAAAGCAGGGGCTTTGCTGGATAAAGTAGCCGCATAATATAACTTTGCTGTAATAATTGGCCCGCCATTGTGCGGGCCTTTTTTGTGGGGGTTTACTTTTTACAAAGTTATCCCATATAATCCCATACAACGGCGGGCAAGCCGTTTAACTTTAACCTACGGAGAATTAACCATGATAGATATTAAAACAGACATAAACCACCTAGACGGACTGGCGGCGCAATACTTATCCGACGGATTAGAAGAGACCGGCAAAGATATTAGAGCCGCCGCGGCGGACCTTAAAAACTTGCGCGACTATGCGGTCCAGCTTGAGCGCAACGTTTCCGAAATGTCGGCGCAGGTCCAAAGCTTTAAAGATAGCGCGGGGCATTCTTTGCTTAATGAGCTAGAGCGGTTTATCGATCGCCGTATATCGGAAAGATTAGAGATCGAACCAAATAGCGATGAACATATCCGCGACGTTTTAAAAGAATTGATTAACGGCGGCGATGTTTGCGTTGATGTTGATTATTCAAACGTTGAACTTGAAATGACGTTATCTGTTTAAGCTTCCTTTATAGTTAATTAAGCCCGCCATCGTGCGGGCTTTTTTTATGCTACTTTACTTTTTATAAAGTTATCTTATATAATCCCATACATGGGAGG
>Ga0209535_1000438_pt1 | contig 29113 bp, 37 predicted proteins | sample LinPmetageLP28_FD_184041 | JGI IMG/M metagenome (GOLD analysis project Ga0209535, IMG submission 184041) | Marine viral communities from the Pacific Ocean - LP-28 (SPAdes) (version 2) | ecosystem: Environmental > Aquatic > Marine > Oceanic | place: Pacific Ocean | collected 2009-08-22
ACCATCGCTTAAAGAACCAAACTGGACAGTACCACTAAATGTAGCCGCTGTCATACCAGTAAGTGTAGTATCCATTCCAAAAGTAACGTCATCACCTGAGTTACTTGAAGTAATGTTTAAACCACCTAATAGTTTAAGTTTGTCTGAAGCCAAAGCCACTGCGTTATCCGCCGCGTCATCTGACTGAATTGTTAAAGATGTAGTAATTGCCGCTGTGCCGGCCGCTGTTAAACGTCCTTGCTGGTCAACTGTGAAAGTAGGTATTTGTGTTGAACTACCATATGATGCTGGTGTTACCGCTGTGTCATCAAGATCAACAGTAATTGTCTGTCCTGATGCTGAAGTAGTAATACCTGTATCACCTGCTACAGTAATAGACTGTGAGTCTAAATCTACTGTGCCAGTTCCACTATCACCTGCTATACCTAGGTCATCATCTCTATCCAAAGCATCAACGTAGGCTTTCATTTCAGTGTTAGCCGTTGTTATTGTTGAGTTTAGAGTTGATACTTGACCATCGACGAATGCTTTAACTGATTGCTGTGAAGGTACATGAGTAGCACTATCTGAAGCCATATTGTCTTCATCTTTAAGTGCATTTGTAATTCTAGCATCTGCTCTTGCATTTGTGTAGTAAAGGTTAGTTGAACCTTCTGCTGTTTCGTCAGTTGTTTGTCCATCTACGTATGTTTTGACTGCTTTTTCAGTTGGCACCGCTGTGTCACTGTTACCTGCTAGTGTTCCATCAGTACTGAATTCAGCCACTGATGCGCCACTTGCCGCGGTAATAGTAGACCCTTTAACGTCTGCCGCTTCAAAATTAGCCTTAGAATGAGTAAGTGCACCAGTACTTGAACCTGTGAAAGTTCCTGTTCCTGCTACTACTTTATCTTCTGATTCGTCCCATCCAATAAACACGTTATTGCTATCACCACGTTCGATTACTAAACCGACGTCGTTTGCTGGCGTGCCAGTAGTTCCTGTTGCTAATTCTAGCAATGAGTCACTAATAGTTGTGTTTGTTGAAGAGACAGTTGTTGTTGAACCGTTAACTGTTAGGTCACCAGTAATTACTGCGTCCCCACTTACAGTTACGGCTGTCGCTGTAATGTCATTTGAAAGTAAAGTTCCTTGAACGTCTACGTTGGCGGCTCTAATAGCCTTTAGTGTTGACCCGTCAGATCCAGTAAACTCGTAACGATCATTCGCTGAGCTCCACTTAAATCTTCCGCCACCTTTACCAAGTTGTACGTCATTGGAAATACCTTTTAGACCAAAATTCTTTACATCTGCCATTTTGTTATCTCCCTGAGAGTTATTTTGAGGGTATTCATATCCCCCTTTCAATTTTTACATTGTTCCGGAATAATGTGTGTCTGATTTGTAACTATATTTATCTTAAAGGCCACAAATAGTGGCTTAAAGTTATAATATTAAATGTTTAGATATTAAACGTATGTTACTTTAACAGTAACATTACCGGCTGATGCGCCGTAATGATTAACACGGAAGTTTGTTTCAAACTCTGCTGTATTACTTGTAGGCCATATATATTCTGGATTACTTATGTAACCACCTACTGAGCCTGGGTCGTTATCATCTGGACCATGTAGTAAATCGTTATCTGATGTGGTACCAACTTCAATAGTAGTGTCTTGTGTACCACCAGTAAATGGTGTGTGTATATCTACACTAACACTTTGAATTTTACCACCCGGTGATACGTTTCCTAAGTCATAGTTTTGACTGTTACCAAACCCGCTAATTGGTGCTGTTACGTTCAACGTAAGCGTCTGTGCGTCGGTATTAGCACTATCTTGGTCACTTACCTTAGTCCAACCACTTCCGTCATATAAGTATAATGCCCATTCGCCTACACCGTTATTAATAACGTATGCTTGGTCGCCTGTTGTAGGTGTTAATGAATTTCTTGAACTTATATCTGCTACCACTGTAACACTTGCGGCTCTTATGCCTTGCTCAACATTCATTGCTAATGGGAACATGCCATTGTGTACACTATAGATACCCATACCGTTTTCAAAATTACCTGTACTATCAAATATATCAATAGGTCCACCGTCACTTCTAGTAAGTTTAAGTTTGTTACCTGTACTTGCTGATGTGAATGTTGGTAGTCCTGACACGTTACTTGAACCTATATAAGGATTGCCATTAGCATCATTAGTACCACTAAAAATATTAATAGCATTACCGTTTGCTTCTGTGAGTGTTAATACACTACTTGAAAATGTAGCAGTTAGATTTGGAATACTTGCGGCATTAATGTCTTTTGCCATGTCTTCTGGAATAGCAACTGCTATACCATATGCGGCCTGCCCTGCTGTATTGGTTGTGAAATTAACTGTAGTATTTCCACTACCGCCATTAAAGATAGCACTAAAGGTAGTGTATCCTCCAACCAATCCGTATGCTGTACCTGTAGCACTTGAATTTACTATTGTTGGTGCTGGTGATTGACTTGCTACAATACTTGTTCCACTTAGTCCATTTATTTGACTAACTGTTTCTGTTAATGTGCTACTGAATCCTGCACCATTAAACGTATGACTTACACCATTAAATTTAATTAACGTACCATCTGGTACTGTTGGATTTATTGTTGAGCCAATAGTATTTGTTTCAACAGCATTTGCTATTTTTAAAAACATTATTTTACCAGTATCAGTTGTGGTTAAATCTCCGTCTGTATCTGCGTAGATAAAGTCTCCTGCGTTACCAGGTATTGCTGGTACAAAGTCTATAATTCTGTTGTTGGGCGATACCATAAATGAATCTGGTCCTGGTCCATTTTCAACTACTACGCCAAAACTCTTACTGACAAGAGCGGCATTGGCCTTAACAAAAGACCCTGTATCACTTACAGCAATAACATCACCTATAGCAAAACCGTGTGCAGTTTTTTCTAGTAAGTAATTTAGTTGTGGGTTTAAGTATTGGAATCTGCTGTTTACGTTAGCATAAAAGTCTGAACTAACAATACCACTTGGAAGTGGATCTAACATTGGGTGTCCGCTTTCATTTAGTGTAAACACAACACAACTACCTGTGCCAAATACACCGTTACCTGTGTTACTTCTAAACGTATTATAACGTGCAACATCTTCAACTACGCATGTGACTGCTGATGAAGATTTACTTGTTATTGATGTAATTTTTAAACATATACCTGTGGTAGCACCTGCTATCCAGTCACCTACAGTTACGTCTAATCCATTGAATTGTCTATCTTTTCTTGTTAAGTGAGAACCGTGATCTTGTGAAGTTACAGTAAATGATATTGTCCATTTATAATTTTTAGGACTTGAACCGCCTGTTGCCCATCTATCGCCTGAACCATTTTGATGTGCCCAAATAGCCTTGCCGGCAACACTACTTACACTTACGCCTAATACTTTATTTGGTACATTGAGTTCTATTTGACTAGTCTTATAAGACATAGTATTACTCCGCCATCACAAACGTTATCCAAGCATGGGTGCTTGTTCCAAACGATCTACTTGCTCCTGTAATACCTTCTGTTACTTTTAAGTCTACGTTAGCAACACTTGAGAAGTTACCAAAAGCAGTAGGTGATCCTGCTGAACCACCACCGTCTACAGTTCTTGTAGTCCAATCGCCACTTACGCCATTAAATACATACTTGTGATTACTTCTATCGTAACCATGTGCCATAATTGCTATTGGAGGATAGTTAAATCCTGTAAACTGTATTTCTACTTCAGCACCTGCGGCACTTGTAATTGTTGTTGCGTTTATTCCGCCTGTTGCATCTGAGATACTTGTTAATTCACCTGATGTGCTGTAGTTTAATTTTAATCTTTCATAAGTGCCTGGTCTAGTAGCACCACCGCCACCGCCTCCACTTATTGTTATTGTTTTAGTTGCGCCTGTTCCAGATGCTACAACACCTGAACCTACAAAGTTAATAGTTGAAGCCGCTGTTGATAATGATGAACCTTCGTCTTGTACAGTAATAGCACTACCGCCACCACCTGACTCACCTTTCTGTCCTTTATCACCTGCCGAACCGGCACTACCTGCCGCTCCACTTGGCCCTGCTACTGTGCTTGGCTCACCTTTAGAACCTTTATCACCTGCTGGTCCTTGAGCACCGTCTGAACCAGTACCACCTTGTGAGCCTGCCGGTCCTTGAGCACCTGTGGCTCCTTTATCACCAGTTGGTCCTGTTGGGCCACCTAATTCTCCTTTTGCTCCTTTGTCTCCTGTTGGACCAGTACCACCTACATTTCCTTGAGGTCCTTGTGGACCAGTTGCGCCTACTGTTCCTTGTGATCCTACCTCACCCTTAGTACCCTGTCCACCTTGTGGTCCTGTTGTTCCTTGTGGACCTAATTCCCCTTTTTGTCCTTTTGCACCGTCATTACCGTCTGAACCATTTGATCCATTTGATCCTGCGGCTCCAGTTGCTCCCTTATCTCCTTGGGCACCTTGCGGTCCTGTATTTCCTTGTGGACCCTGTGGCCCTGCTACTGTACTATCTGCACCTGTTGGTCCTTGAGCACCTGTAGTTCCTTGTAATCCTTGAGCACCTGTGGCTCCCTTATCTCCAGCAACACCTTGAGGTCCTGCTACTGTACTATCGGCACCAGTTGCTCCCTTATCGCCTTGTGGACCGGTTGATCCTTGTGGACCTACGTTTCCTTGTGGACCTGCTACTGTACTATCAGCACCAGTATCTCCTTTTTGCCCTTTATCTCCGTCATTACCATTTGAACCTGCTGGTCCTACATTACCTTGTGGACCAGTACTACCTGTTGTTCCTTGTGGACCTTGTGATCCTGTAGCACCTTTATCTCCAGCAGTACCAGTTGTACCTTGTGGGCCAACTTCTCCTTTAGTACCTTTATCTCCTGCGGCACCACCTGGTCCAGTTGCACCAGCATCTCCTTGTGGTCCTGTACTACCTGCGGCTCCTGTGGTTCCCTGAGTACCTTGAGCACCCTGATCACCTTTTTGACCTTTATCACCTGCCGCACCCGACGATCCTGCTGGACCTACTGTTCCTTGTGGTCCTGTTGCTCCTGTACTACCAGCCGCTCCTATTTCACCTTTTTGTCCTTTGTCACCATCGTTACCATTTGCTCCAGCGGAGCCTGTTGCACCTTTTTGTCCAGAACCTGTACCATTAGAGTCAATTGTTATAGTATTTGTGCTGTTATCAGCAGTAATAGTTGCGTTAGCACCTGCAGTAAATGTTAATGTTTCTGCGGCACTTGTTGCCACGATACTGTTACTACCTGTAACTGCTATGGTTTTATATGTTTCACTAGCACCACCGCCACCTGAACCCGAGTTGGTAATTGTAATTTTATCTGTATTGGCATCAGTTGTTAATGTGATACCTGCACCTGCTTCAATGTTTAATGTATCATTGTTATTATCTGCTATAATTGTGCTTTGTCCAGGTATTGCTACGTTTTTAAATATACCGTCATTGATATTATCTTGATTAATTGTAACTGTATCACCAGTTACTGCTGTTGTTATACCTGAGCCACCAACTATGTTGAATGTATCATCTTTAGCACTTGCGGCTGTTGAACCACTGTCACCAACGAATGTTTTATAAAATCTTTGTGCGTCAATGTTAGCACTTATAAAAGTATTAACCTGAGTCTTTGTATATTTGTCAATAGAAGCATCATTTAATGTTGCGTCTATTGTTAATGTATCAGTGCCTGGATTTGATGTTAGTGTAACGTTAGAACCACTTAATATGTTAAGTGTGTCATTATTGTTATCTGCAATAATGTTAGTTCCTTCTACGTTAAATGTTTTGAAAACACCTGTTACAGCATCTGTCTTTGAAATCTGTATAGTATTGTTAGCAGTATAGTTATTGACATCAATACCTGTTCCGCCTTCGAACCTAATTGCATGAGTGGCCCCTGTTGCTACTATTGAATTTGCTGAGCCTACTACGTTTACAGTACTAATAGCATTTTGTAATTGTGCTGAATCTGTTCTAGCATCTACTTCTGCTTTACTATAAACACCTAAATTTGTTCTTGATGTTGCGGCACTTGATAAATCACTTAAATTATTTGTTTTAATTAATGCATTTACTAATGTTGCCGCGGAAACAGTATCACTGCCGTCTGTTATTTGTATGGCCGAGTCTGCAGTTCCTCTAAATCTATTTGCGTAAATGTTTAAATATTTAAAGTTACTGTTACCAATGTCATATGACATTGTTGTATCAGGCATACTGGTTGCACTTTTAGGAATATAATTTGCTAAGTTGGCAGTAAGTTGACTTGCACTTATGCCACCTGTGTTAATAGTTGTCCAACTAACAGCACCTGTGCCATTTGTTACTAATACTTGTCCATTAGTACCATCTGATGTTGGTAGTGTAAATACGTTTGCTACTGTTAAACTTCTGTTGCTATTAATTTTTAGTGCTGGTGTTGTGCTACTTGCACTACCTGTATAGAATACAGTACTGTTCGCACTTCTTACTTCTATGTGACCATCACTTGATTTAGTTCTTAATAATAAACTATGTTGCGAACTTAACTCTACATCTGCGGCATCGTTTGAACTAATAACAAATCTTGTTTTAGAATCAAATCCTGCACTTTGACTGTTTGTAGGATAGTTTGCATTATTTAATACACCTGCGTATGCGTGTATGTTTGCATTATCACCAAAGTTTCTACCTGAGAAGATATTTGTATTAGCATTTTTATTGTGAATGCTTAATGGTGTTGGTAATGTGTATGCAGTTGAAGATATTGTAATTACGTTTGCTGATTCAGTTACTGAGGTTGCACCTGAACCTGCTATCTTCTTGAATTTTAATTGTGTGCCTTCTTTAGCAGAAAATACTCCAACGCCTGAAGCACCTACATTACTACCACCTACTACGGCGGCATTAGCACTTGAACCCAAACTATCTTGGGCAACAAATATTCCTTGTGAGGCATTATAAACGAGTATCTGATTATTAGTGATACCGTCTATATTAAACGTTAAATTATCTCCTGTTACATTTGGCATAGTATTCCTATCTAATTACAATTATAATGTATTTATCAACTATTATAAATTAATTACTTAATAAAATTTGTGAGATACTACCGTATGAAGTTTCATATGTACTTCCATCGCCAACTCCAGACCTGTCTAGAACGGCTCTGAGGTAAACATAATTACCTTTGAATGTGTGAATTTCTGTGCCTGTAGATGCGGATGCCTTTTCTATTAACTTTACATCGCCCCAATCGGCGTCTGCTGGTGTTAAAGATAAAGTACCTTGCAGTTTTATTTTGCCTACAAAGGCATTAAGTTTAACACTAACGGAATGTATACCGTCAGTGTATCCAAAATAACTGTCTGCTTTAATTTTTTCGCCAGTTGAGTTCATATTTGAACCCGAATTACCTAGCATTTCTAATGTTCTTCTCATAGTAGCCTCAAATGTATTTATCTCATTTAGGCCGAATGAGAAAGTTTACTAAACTTGCTCTAGTCTTTCCATTAGTCTTTCAGCACGATTTGTAACTTGTTTATGCCATCTGGAATCTCTTCCTTCAATTGCGGCAGTTTTCCAGTCGTTTTCTAGTACTGCGGCATGCATTTTTTTAAATTTGCTTAATCTAGTCCTACCCATGTTAAACATCATATTAACCATGATCTGTTGTACTTCGTCTGGTAAGTCTCCAAATACCCCTTCTTCGTATAGTAACTCACACTCGCTGATTGCTGTGTCGAGGTCTTTTTCAAAACACTCTTTAACTCTATCTTCTGATATTGGTGTGCCAACGTCTTGTCCATACTCCGGATCTGTCTCCAATACGAGATGGCCCACACCAAAAGTTGGATATCCGAGATGATCGAGGTAAATTTCATTTACTACTCCTTCGTCTATCTTTAGTTGTTCAAATACCGCTTCTCTATCTAAACTTGTATCTCTTCCAAATAATCCCATTATAATTCCTCTGTCAGTACTACTTTTTTTAAACTACCTTTAGTACCAATTGTCAATTGTAGTTTAGCAACATCTTTTTTGTTGCCTAAATAAATTGTGTGTTTCCAATGATCTCTATCAATACTTAACCTAGCATCTGCATTATTGATAATCTTTTTCATCTTATTAACAACTGTGTTACTAGGATGATATGTTGTAAACACATATCTGTATTTATTAAAAAACAGTCTACGTCTAAGAATTTTGTCGTTGCTTTCTACAACGTCATATTCTTCTTGAGTTCTTACGCCTTGCACATCCATAATATTGTTTTTAAATTTAGCAACAAAGTCTTTGCAGTCACCAGGATTATTAAAATAAATGTTTATGTCATTGTGCCACATAAACTTGCAATCGCCTATTGTGTTATCAAATATCCAAACTTGCAAGTCTCTAAGCATCATTGCGTCGTGCAATAAACGATTGCCTTTAATAGTAACTCTGTATAGATAGAAGTTCCACCAAGTTTTATAAGATGGTTCTACAACTACTCCACTGATATTTTTGCCAATCATTTAAGTGTAAATTCAAACTGTTCAATGTAGTCTACTAATACAACGCCTTCTTCTATTTTATCAAATAGAATCTTTTTACTAATTGGCTTTTTGACAACATCTTCGAACAATCTCTTTAAAGGTCTAGCACCCATGCTTGGTTCAAATCCATTGTCTGCAATATATTTCTTAGCCGCTTTAGTAAGTTCAATACTGACTTTGCTGTCATTACTCAGTAGTAATTCATTTGTTTCTTTAACAATCTTATCTATAATAAGATTTACTTCTTTCATTCCTAATTTATTAAACTTAACATAGGAATCTATTCTGTTTCTAAACTCAGGTGTAAAGAAACTTTTTACTGCTTTGATATCTGTATCAGCATGTGCTGTTTCACCAAAACCTATTTTACTTGTTTCTGCTTTTGCGGCACCTAAGTTACTTGTCATTATAAGTGTAACATTACTAAAGTCAACAGTTTTACCTGTGGCTCCTGTAAGTCTGCCATCGTCCATTACTTGTAGTAATACTTGTAATACTTCTGGTGCGGCTTTTTCTACTTCATCTAATAGCAATACACAATTAGGATTCTTGTCTATTTCTGATAGTAGCATACCTTGGCCTAGTTCGCCTTCTGCGTGACCAACATATCCAGGAGGTGCACCAATAAGTTTGCTTACACTATGCCTTTCCATATACTCAGACATATCAAATTTAATTAGTTTGATATCCATTTCTTCTGCTAGTGCTCTTGCTGTTTCTGTTTTACCTACACCTGTTGGTCCAACAAATAAGAAACTGCCGATTGGCTTGTTAGGTTCTCTAAGTCCTGCTTTACTTACTAAGATACTTTCTACAAGTTTGTCTACTGCTTCGTCTTGCCCAAATACTTTCTTTTTAATCTTGCCATCAAGTTTCTTAAAGCCTTTAGTATCTTTAATGTCAACAACTTCTTCTTTGATCTTAGCAAGTTTAGATATCTGTGTTACTACTGCATCTAGTTTAACTACTTTCTTGCCTAGTACCTTAGTAACGGCACCTGCGGCATCAACAATGTCTAATGCTTTGTCTGGAAAATACTTGTTCTTGATATATCTATCTGCCATCTCACATGCTTTTTCTATAGTGCCTTCTTCATATTTGACTTTATGGAAGTCTTCGTAATATGTTTTTAAACCTGTACAAATTTCAATGGTGTCTTTAAGTGTAGTTTCTTCTATATCAAGTCTAGCAAATCTACGCATAAGTGCTCTATCTTTTTCAAATGTACTTGCAAACTCATCTGGTGTAGTTGCACCAATACATAATAGTTTGCCTTTACCTAGTAATGGCTTTAACATATTAGCCGCATCTACTTGACTGCTACCTGCACTACCGGCACCCATTATCATATGTATTTCATCTATGAACAGTATAGCATTCTCATTCTTTTCTATTTGATCAAGTACGCCTTTAAGTCTTTCTTCAAAGTCGCCCCTAAACTTTGTGCCTGCTAACATTGTGCCTACGTCTATTTGAAATACTGTTTTATCTTCTAATGTCTTTGGAACTTGTTTGTTAATAATTTTCCATGCCATGCCTTCAGCAATAGCAGTTTTACCTACACCAGGCTCACCAACTAAGCACACATTGTTCTTCTTACGTCTAGCAAGTATTTCTACTACATCTGTAACTTCTTCGGATCTACCTATCAGTGGATCAATTCCACCATTGAGTGCTTCCTCATTGAGATTCTTAATGTAATCATGTTCTTCTTCTATAAACTCGCCTTCTACTACATCACTGAGTATGTCTATAAGTTGCTCTCTGTGGCAACCATTTACTGCTAAGAAGTATGAACCATGACAGTTTTCTTCATTTGTTACACTAACAAGTAAATCTACAGCAGATATTTTATCCCTACCATTGAATATACTTTGTGCAAATGCTCTTTGAAATACTCTTTCTACTGCTACAGTTTTTTTAGGTTTACCAGTGTTGCCACCTTCTGACTTTAAGTTGTTGTATTGATCATCATTTAAATATGTAACAATATCTGCTTCAAGTTGTTTTGTATCTACATTACATTCTTTAAGTATTTTTTTAATTTCTTTATCTTTAATTAATGCAAGAACAACATGCTCTACTGTCATGTATTCATGTTCAAACTGATTAGATATTTCGTATGCTGTTTCTATAATTCCTTCAACGTTCATAATAGTATTTAATTGTTTCTCCTGCGTTCTTGTTTAATTCTTTGTAATAGTTTAATATGCTCTTCTTGTAACTTATGTGGTGGTGCAACTTTAACGCCAATAATAAAATCACCCACTATACTTGATCTTGCATCAGTAAACCCTTCGCCTCGTAATCTTAGTCTAGCATCTGGTTGCGTGTTTGCTGGCACCGTTACTGAAAGTTTCCTGCCACTTATGTGATTGATTTCTATTGTTGTACCAACCATTGCATTTATATAATCCACTTCAACTAATCCAATTAGATTATTACCATCTCTACCAAATTCATGATGTGGTCTTATTCTGACTCGCACAAACAGATCACCTGGTGGTAAATTTGGATCTTGTTGTGGTCCTTTACCGTGTACAGTATATCGTGTTCCGTCTGGTACACCGGGTGGTATTGTTATATCAATAAGACCAGAGCCAACATCTATTCTTTGTGTTGTTCCAAAATATGCATCTTCTAATGTAATGCCTAAATCAGTTTGTGCATCAAAGTTCTGTTGTCGACGTTGTTGCCTGTGTCCAAATATATCACCAAATATATCTGCAAATGGATTGCCTGGTCCACTGCCACCAAAAGGATTGCCACCACCAAACGGACTAGGATTATCATACTCTGCACGTTTTTGTGGATCACTTAATGTTTCGTATGCTTGTTGGAGTTTTTTGAACTTTTGTTCGTCGCCGCCTTTGTCAGGATGATGCTTACTTGCAAGTTTGCGGTATGCAGTCTTGATTTCCTTGACATCAGCATTTTTGCCAACACCTAAAGTTTGGTAGTGATCCATTGTTTAATTATATAGAGAACTGACGGAAATGTCAAGTATTAATCGTCTTTATTAAAGGTTTTTGGCTCAAACTCTGAATCTAAGAGTTTATTACTAGTTTTTTCTTTACCTACTTGTTCTTCAGGCTCGTAATATACTTTGTAGGCTTCTATGATTGCTCTGTACTTTATGATTTGATTTCTCATTTGCACATTGTTCTTTTGTAAAAGTTCGTAGTCTTCGTCAGTAAGACCAAATAATACAGCATCTATGTTTGCTTTTTTAAGTTCAGCAAACACTTCTTCTTGGTTGCCTTCATTTATAATTTTCCAATTGATTTGCTCTAATGCTACAACTGGAGGCAGTTCTAAGTTTAACGGCATGCGTTCTACTTCTTTAGTAAATACCTGTAATGATTTTGTTGTGCTACACCCACTAATAAGGAATATAGTTAGGATTGGCAATATTAGTGCATTCTGCATTAATCTGCGATTTCTTAGTTGCATTTAACTCCTCCTCTGTAAGTGGCGAGCCTTGTGCTATTTCAAAGCACCTTGCTCTTTGTTTTTCTCTTTTACCTTCTATTCTTTCTATGCTTTTAGGTTTTGCTATTGCTAAGTTACCAATGTCTCTTCGCTCACCTGAAGCATTTACTTTGTTAAACTTTTCGTTAGCAAGTTGTAAGTCTGCTGAAAGTTTAGCATTGTTTTCATTTAATTGTTTATTAAGTTGAGTCTTTGTTTCTATATCACGTAACTGCTGTTCAATGACTGCTTGTTGTTGCTCAACTGCACCATTAAGTTTCTCATTGTTAAGTGTAAGGATTTCGTTTTCTGCTTTTAGATGTTGCACATACCATAATGCACCACCAATGCTAGATAGAAATAGGAAAAATAAAACTAATTTAATCTGACCCAACATGTCTCTCTACTACTTCGCATAGTGCAGACACAGTCATAATATCAAATGTTTCTTCTTCTGGTATGGATATACCTAGTTTGGATTCTATTTGGACAAAAACGTCTACTATATCAAACTCATCACCACCTAAGTCGTCCATTAAATGACTTTCTGCTGTTATATCTTTATCTTTACCAAAGTGGTTTTCTAATACTTCTAAAACTTCTATTCTCATATTTTTCTAAGTAATAATACTTTATCACTTCCTTCTCTAGTAATAGTGAATCTACCTTCACTAAAATTATTTATAACATAAGATTTACCTATTGCATCTGCAAATGCTAAATCATCACTTAACATACTTCTAATTGGTTCAGAGGATACATCTTCTAATATATCTTGTTGTCCATAATTAACAATTTCAAATTCAAATATTCTTTTGCCTCTTTGAAATGTTATTGTTTCTGCTTCTGTGTCTTTATTTAAACTTACTTCTGACATTAAACTGTCAATAAGAAAGTTACCTAAATCTTCTTTGTATTCATTATTTTCTGCTTCTGCTTTACCTTGCTGAAACGTTTTTTTATCTACATACATATCTGGTTCCACTATTACAAAATCTTTCCATGTATCTTCTGATAACTTATATTCTGTATCAGCATAGTAAGGCTTCACGTTCCAAAGCAACTTACCTGATAAGTTTTCTACATCATGTAAAATTTTGTCTATTTTTTCAAAAATCTGATTGTTTCTATCCATCTCTACGAATACCATATAGTGTCCGTCTTCATTAGAGGCGGGCGATGCCTCTACATCAAGTGTTTTATACGCACCTGTTTCGATAAAGTTTGATAAGTCTTTTGCAGGTTCTAGGTCATCTACATAAAAGCCTAAAACAATTACATCCTTATTTTCGCCTGTCTTAGGAGAAAACTCATCTAAACTAATTTTAGGTATAACTAAATCTACTAAATCTTCGTGTTTCATTATATCCCGGCTCCTGGATTCATACTTGGATCCATACCTGGTGATGGCGCCATTGGATCAACGCCCTGTTGTAACATTGCACCTTGGCCTGCGTCATCAGTTGATATTACATCGTCATTCATTTTTGTTTCTTTGTCGTCCCAAGTTTCAACATACTTTCTAGGTATTCTAAGTTCAACTAACCAAACAGGATCTGCTTCTGTTTTAGTTTGTCTGTAAACTCTATTCCTTTTAATCTTTACTTCGATATCTTCTGGTCCCATAATCTTTTTAGGATATTCAAACACATCCTCGTTAAACTTAACTTTACAGTCTTTATTAGTTAAACGTAAAGCACCTTCTGGATCAGGCATATCGTTCTTGTCGTACATTAGTGTTAGATCAATCCAATACTTGCTTGGACGTCCTACTTCTACTACTTTGCCCTTTTTCCAGTTCTTAAAAGCATATAATCCTAGGTGTTCTAGTAATCCATCTACTTCTAAAAGCATATCAAGTAAAGTTCGATCTTGGTTAATCGCCTTTATGGTGTTGTTTATATCTTCAGATGTATATTTTGACATACAAGTATTTATCAAAGTTATTAAATGTGCCGTTTTAACATTGACAACTAATACTAAATAATATTACATGATGATAATCAACCATCTTAAAAGTTGTAGACAACATATACAGAACCAACCGTTCATGGAACCCATGTACGGTTTTTTTATGGCTCTAATAAGGAGACAACCATGTCAAGAAAAAAACGCAAAGAACGAGAATTCAAGGCGAGTATACGCCAATTACAAACGGAGGAATTAATATTGAAACTTGATAACAGATATAATACGAGAACGGCTAACTGCAGAGTAGTACCAAGAAATGTAACGCAAGATAATTTACTTGCATCACTGGAGCATACGGATACGTCAATTACGTTTGCGGTAGGTCCAGCAGGTACGGGTAAAACCTTTATTACGACAAAGAAAGCCATACAATCGTTATCATCTGGAATGGTGTCTAAAGTTATTATAACTAGGCCAGCAATTAGTGTTGATGAGCAACACGGCTTCTTACCTGGCACATTGCAGGATAAGATGGCTCCATGGACAAGGCCTATTATAGATATCTTTGAAGAACACTTTACACCAAGTCACATCGAGAATATGATCGATGCAAATATTATAGAGATTGCACCACTGGCTTATATGCGAGGGAGGACATTTAAAAATGCTTTTGTTATTGCAGACGAAATGCAAAACGCAACAAGAGAGCAAATGAAAATGTTACTAACTAGAATAGGTGTAGGTAGCCAAATGGTTATTACAGGTGACCTGCGTCAACATGATAGAGGCTTTGGAGACAATGGACTTAAAGATTTCTTAGAAAGATTGCAACAAAAAGAGTCAGAGTATATTAGAGTAGTTGAATTTACATCAAAGGATGTTGAAAGACATCCTGCTGTTGTAGAGATACTAGGTGTCTATGACGATCTAGACTAGTTTATGTAAGATAATTTCGCTTACAGGACCGACTTGGTGGTGCTCGAGATCATACAAGTCGGTCATCCTATCGACTGCACTTTTAATAGCAACTAAAGGATCACTTTTGTTTTGTTTAATATGGGTGTAGACAAACCCACCTTGTCTAAATTCAGGCTCGTACTTAATCATTTCTTCTGCTACTGCAACCAAGTCGACCATATTGATAACTCGTTTATTTCTACTTCTTGTGGTTGATCTAAACACCATTTTATTGTTTCAGCAACCTTCATTGGTGTCAGTTTGTTATAATCTTTTGCACGATCTGGTATCATATCAGTGTCTACATAACCAGGATTTATATTAATAACTCTTACTCTTTTGTTCATATCACCAAATACATTTGATTGTGCTATGTGATCTAAATGTTTTTTATCTGCACCATATAATGACGTTCTTACTCCGTCATATTTGCTTCTACTATTGATGTTTACAATAGTTTTCATGTCGTCGTTACGCCACATTTGAAACAGTCTATCAAATATAATAGATTGTTGTGTACCAGAATATGCATTATTAATAAACACATCACATGAATTAGCAACTAATATAATAGGTTCTACTTCATCTATGGTGTACCCATTACTTCTGCTTAATCCAATGACTTCATGCTCTTCAGATAATAAATCATGGCATGCCTTGCCAATACCTTTTGTATGTCCTGTAATTGCTATTTTCATATTATTGTGAAGTTATATTTTTGCGTGTAAGGTTCATAATTATCTTTGACTATGTCCTCTGTATATTTAATCTTACCAGCATACCTTTCAGCATATGATCTAATCAATTCATCAGCCAGTAAAAATCTTTCTCTGTAAATGTCTGCATCAGCACTACTTACTGTTATGTCAATGATACCACCGGTGTCGTCTCCATCAGCAAAATCCCGACTGCGATATCTAGCACAAAAGAAACTTCTTAATTGTGCTTCTTTATCCTGTCTAATTAGGAAGTAATTTTTATCACTGTTAGCAAGAATAAAATTTAAAGAAGTTTGATCGATTGATTTAGGACTTATTTTATGCACACCTGCAGGCATGTTATGTACTAGAGGCAAATATTCATCTATCTCTAACCCGTGTAAGTATTCGCCTAAGTCAGGTATATTGTATTTCTTAGCCAGCACACCAGTATAAAAATTTCCTGCACTTCTTGGTGTACAGAGTAAAGTTATATTCAAGTGTTTTTCCTTTTGTAATACATCACTAAACCAAATACACTTATAATAAACCAAAAGAATTCTATTACTAAACTTGCTAAGTTAGGTGTGTAGACTAAACTTACTGTGACAAGTATTGCTACAATAAGATTATTAAAACTGTACCAAAACCCTTTAGGGTCTATGCGTTCTAATTGTAATAATGCGTATGTGACTACTAAAAGTGCGACTCCTGAGAAGCCAATTATATCTGGTATTGTAATCATGCTGATGCTGTATATTGTTTTGCTAGTTGTTGAAATCTTTTGAACACACTCATCATGCCAATTTGTCTTTGCATACTTAGTTGTGCACCAAGTGGTATCTTTTGTATTGAAGCAGTATTAAACTGTAGCATATCATTTGGATGGTAGCCACTAAATGCTTCTGTTAAAATATATAGTAGACCTTTAACAAGTTTACTATCAGAGTGTGCATAAAATTGTAGGGAATTATCGTTGAGTTCGTGTGTTACCCAAACTGAACTTTGGCATCCTGCTACAAAGTTTTCATCTGTAAGTTCTAACTTAGGACCAGAGTTTAATTCTTCACCTATTTCCATTATGTAATCGTATCTATCTATATCAGTTTCAAGTGATTGTAATACTTCTACTATTGGTTCAATTGTTGCTATCATCTCATCTTCTTATTTTTACTTACTGCTTTTTCCAGCAATGATAGTTTTATATTTTTACTTTGTGCATAATTAATTAATGCTTCTGTATCTTTTGGAAAACAATGTCCCCCAAACCCAAACTCACCATCTGGTCCAGGCACTTTCATATGGCTGTCGCCTATACGTGGATCTCTAGTTAGCATGTCTGTGAACTGCTCCCAACTAACCATACTGCTACTTGCTTGTTGAAGTTTGTATAGTTCATTGAAGAACACTACTTTAGTTGCTAACCAACTATTAATTGTGTACTTGATTAAACTTGCTGTACTTAGATCAACTTTAAATGTAGGAACAACTCGCACATCACTGTATCTATTATATGCTTTTTCTACTGTATCGCATTCCTTCCACTTGCCACCTAGCACTTGCATATTAGGATCTATAAAGTCTTGTGCCGCATTTGCTTCTGTGAGAAACTCTGGATTGTAAACTATTTTTAGTTTGTATGACTTTTTGAATACATGTAGATAGTCTGGTATAATTGTGCTCTTGACTACAACAATACCTTTATACTCACACTCATCTAGTTTTTGTAGTACATCTGATACTATGTCTACATTAACACTACCGTCTTCATTAGGTGGTGTTGGCACACAAACAAAAGTAAGTGGTGGATCAAAGTCATTGACAAGTTTATCAATTGTGTTGTCTGCTGAAATTTTAGGATCCACCACATACTGATCTGCTGTAGAGAAGCCACTGCTAACAGCACTTCCTACGAAACCCTTTCCAATTATGCCTAGTTTAAATTTGCTCATTAAGTAACCAGTTTAGTTTTTTATTTACATATCTATATACAGTTGCATCAGTTATCACGGTTTGTTTTTGCACCATTCCTATACTTGTTAAGTCGTGCATTTGATCTAAGAAGTCACTTCTTGATGTTGCTACACCTTGTGATAATACACTTTGCCAAGTAAATGCTTCAATGTGCGTACTGATTATATTTCTATTTCGTATTTGTCTAGTAAATCTATCTGCTCTATCAACTGCTTCTAGTCTGTTTGTATAATCATTTGACCACATCAAAGTTTTAGGATCTATTTGATAACCTGACTGCTCTGGAAATTTGTCTAAGTCTGAAAAGGCACCTTCGTCCCATGCTACCCATTCTCCTTCAAATCCGCTTTGTGGTGCTTTCCAACCTTTTGAAAGTTCAAATGGATCTATGCCCAATGGTATAGTTCCTGCATTGTCTACAAGCCTATTCTGTTCAACATACAGTAAGTTTTTTTCAAAGTCTTCGTAGTTGTCATTTGCTAGTCCAAATATAAATCCTGAACTTACCCAAAAGTCTGGTATTTCTTTTCTAAGTCTACTTACAACATAAGTTAGGTCTTCCATTGTGCTTCTTTTCTTTGCACCCTTAATGGCCGCTTTACCAAAACTTTCTACACCAAAGTTTGCGGCATTCATACCTATCTCTTTGTACATATCTATTTGGTGTGGTCTCTTAGCCATAACATCTAATCTAGCAAAAGATGTTATTCTTGGTTTAAAACTTAATTTATTAACAACTTTAATTAACAAGTCTAACTTCTCATCAGACTCATTTAGTGTATCATCGGCGGCGTAAAAGTGTGTGATGCCATATTGATCATATGCATTTTGCATTGTATAATATAATTGTTCTTCGCAATTCATATGCAATGTTCTTGCACCACGTAATGGATAGTTACAAAAAGTGCAATTAAATTTACAACCTAATGCTACTTCAAAGCCTACAATGTCTGTAGATTCTAAAAAGTCATCTTCCTTAAACAAAGAATAGGTAACTGCTTTTTCAACATCATAATTGTAATTGTGATTAGTATATAGATTAGGAAACTCTGGATTCTGTATGTACTTAGACATATCATTGCCAGCCACATACTCTTTTAACATTTCTGTAGAGCGTCCCATAAACACACCATCAACGAATTGAAAGTGTTCCATGTCCCCAAGTTGTACTTTTCTTTTGCCGCCGTAAATAATTTTTGCATTAGGCAACTTGTCTTTTATTTTATTAGCAAGTTTTATATAATAAGGTTCAAGGCCTTGTGATAATGTTGAACTAATGCATATAAATTGTACTTCTGAATTGCGAAAATAATTAATACAACCTTTAATTAGGTCTTCTTCCTCAAAGTGAAAGCAGTAGTCTATTACTGTTGCTGATATACCTAGTTCTTCTAGTTCATGCTTAACAACATGAGAGCCTAATGATCTATAGTTTACAGGAAATGTTGCACGTGAGTCTGGTGCATCGAGTCTGTTTGTTTCTGCTATAACAACTGCTTTGGCGTTCATGCTTATATTTATTAAGCCATAGCATTCATCTCTAGTTCTACTAGAGTTGCACTAAGGTTAATCTCTGGGTCTGCACAAGATACACTCTTTACCATACCATCTCTAATGATTACAATACTTTGATCTTGTTTTAGTGGGTCTGCTCCCCAAAGTTCTAAGTTACGATATAAGAACTTAAACACGTCTTCGTACTCTTCTGGTCTTGCTTGATCACAAATTAGTGTTCTTGCTTCTTTGTACTTGCCTGCTTTAAACAATTCTACCATGGATAGCATCCAGTCGCTTTGTGCGGCATCGCCATCCTGAGGCTTTTGTAAAACACCGTCTACCACATTTTGCTGTACCAAGTTGATGCTTTTACGCAGATCTGGATAACTTGCTTGTACATAAGTGTCAAGTGTTTCTAAATCTATCTGCACAGCCTCCTCGACGCAGATAGTTGCAATCCTGGCTGTAAATTCATTTATGTCTAGTTTCTCAATATGGAAACCTTGGGACCTACTATGAAGAGCCGGGATTATTCTTTGTGGGTAGTTACATGTTAGTATGAACCTGGCTGTGGTGTGATACATCTCCATCATGCCACGCAACGCCGCTTGTCCATTGGGAGTAATGTAATCTGCTTCATCAAGCAGTACATATTTAAACTCACCAAACGGCATTGTACTCACAAAGTTTGTGATTCTATCTCTAATAACATCAATACCATTTTCGTTACTAGCATTAATTTCTAGTACATCAAACTGATCTACTTCTAAACTGTGTAGTAATACTTTTGCTAATGTTGTTTTACCTGTTCCGGGTGCACCACTAAACAATAAGTGCGGCAATGCGCCATCGCTAATCCAACCTTCTATCTGCTTACGTTGGTTACCATCTCTAAATACATAGCCGTCAACTGTATTAGGTCTGTATTTCTCTACCCATAACTCTCTCATTTAAAAACCTCTATTACTGTAGTGTCACTAAAGTCATTGTTAAAAAAGTTTCTAGTCTTCTCTACTCTTTTAATGCCATCTTTAACTCTATAATATGTAACTAGTTTTTGTTTTAGCACACCATCTTTTGCAGTAGGATATAATCCATTAGCATTACTATGAACAACGTGATCGTCATAATAGTCTGCTTCTTGATCTGTATATAGATCATCAAATAAGTTGCCTTGTTTCATATATATTCCTTTTGTGTATTATAAACTATTTTTGTTGCAAAGTCAACTACTTTTCGTAACCAAAGCATTCAAAGTCTTGTTTCCAATATTCTGCAATTTTATCTCTATTGTTATTATGATCTAGTAATGGTAGAAAGTCTATAGTCAGTCTTTTATCACTTGGATGCCTTGCTTTAAAGTTGTTTGCTAGATAAAATGGTGTTTCTTTACCTATTACTTTTTTTGATATCTCTGGCCAAACATTACCAATTTCTTCCTGCTTAACTATATAATCATAGAATTCAATATTATTAGGATCATTGTTAAGAACAGTATGTATTAATGGTTCGTTAACCAAAGTAACTTGCCACCAATGTCTTGCTTCATTGCCGCCTAAGTAATCACACATTTCATCTAGAAAGTATGTAAATGCTTCAATGTGTTTATCCATGTCGTCTGTCATTTTATACATAGACATATCTATTTGTGTTTGGAAGTCTGCATTAGGTGGCGGTTGATTAGGGTGATCAGGGTCACTTACGTTTACAGGAAATGCAGGAGCATAGTGCCATATGTCTGCTAGATAACCTGCTACCACTCTTGTGTACGGATTACGACAGAATGTTACTTTAGGTGCATCTAGTATATCATTTTCTACTACGTCAAACAAATCAAAGTTTATAGACCAATTGTCGCCCGACAAGTCTAAGTAATTGTCTCTACCAATATTATTTTCTAACCAAACATTTAAAGAGTTAGAGCCGCACCTTCTTGCTTTAACAAAAACAAACGGATGTGCTTGTTTTTTACCAATTAAAATTTCCATTATTTTTCATATCCAAAGCATTCAAAGTCATTGCTCCAACAGTCTGCAATCTTCTCTTTGTTATTATTATAGTCTAACACATAACTAAAATCTATTTTTGTCTTTGTATTTTGATGCCTGTCATTGAATGTGTTTACATTATTTAATGGTACTTCCTTGCCTAATATCTTATTGCTTATTGCTGGAAAGGTTGTTGCTATTTCTTCTTGCTTAATTATATGATCAAAGAATCGCACATTGTCTTTGTCATTATCTAGTACTGTATGGAACAAAGGCAATGTAACACTTGTGTTCTGCCACCAGTAGTTGTTAGGTGTGTACACATAAGAATCAGACTTTGTAGAGTCTACCCTTTGATTATATTCTATAAGTGTATCTAAAAAGAATGTAAAGTTTTCTATGTGAATTTCTTTATCTTCAGTAATCTTATATGCTGAATGATCAATTGATTTTTCAGGATTCATTGGTTCTGGCTGATTAGGGTGTGTAAGATCACTTGGGTTGGCTGGTAAGTCTCTAGCCAGATGCCATATATCTACATGGTAACTTGCTATTAGTCTGGAGTAAGGGTTACGGCAAAAAGTTACTTTAGTTCCTGCAAGTATATCGTCTTCAACAATGTTGAATAGACTGTAGTTGTTACACCAGTTATCACCTGCTATAAGAACATAATTATCTTTGCCTACATTATCATCTAGCCATGCATCAAGACTATTACTACCGCATCTTCTTGCTTTGATAAAAATGAAAGGATTAGGATAATCCTTATTGCTAACAATAATTTCCATTAACGTTTACGTTTGAGTTCTTTTTCGATTACTTCTTTTTTGTGTTCTAACAACCATTCATCCTCGCCAGCATAACTTGGTGCTTCTTTGATTGCCTTCTGTGCTTGCCACAGTACTTTATATATCTTTTGCTTACAACCAAATCCATTAAAGCCATCTATGTTTGGATCATGCATGACACCTTCCCATTGCCACAGTTGTTCTTGTATTGCTTTGTTACCTGTTTTTTCAATGTACGGCACTTTGTCTCCTAAGTTTAATTGATTGCTTGTTTTTAAAATAGTTTCTTACAAAGTACTTTCTAGTGATTGCTACTAATGTAAACCAAAATGTAAGGAATACAGATGTCCAAAAGATAATTTCAGCCTCTGTTTCTAATTTAGGAAGGAATGTTCTGTTAGCAACCCACAGTAAAAACATGTTAAGTGGGAAGTTAATTACTAATGCTAATGCTGTGTCGCTAATTGATTCTTTTAATGATTCTTTATCTATGCTCACACTTCACCCGACTCAGTAAAGACTTCTTGTTTACCAGTTTGTTTTGCTGTATATACTCGTTGATCTTCTCTCAGTGATGATGACATTTGTTGGCCTTCAAAGTATTCCTTAGGTAAATTATTACCTGGGAAATAACCTAACACACCATCGTGATAGTCTACTTTCCAGAACATAAAGTCTCTATGAGACTTTGCTCCTGCTGAAACATACTTGTCTACATCTTCGGGCATAACACCGATTGTTTCTGATAATTGATCTCTGTATTCATCAATTGGTAATTTGATATTTGGTGTCCATCTGCCGTGCTTAACTATAACCCAATAACCTGGTTTAAGTTCGTCACCCCATTTTTCTTTAATAGTTGGTCCCACACTGAATACCTGGAACCATCTACTTCTGACACCTGATTCTTTACTGTCGTCGTTTGGTATGATAATACCACTTGCTAGTTTCTTCTCTCCGAAGTCACCATTGATACATAAAAGGTTGTCACCTGTTGCTTGTAGTCTACTCATCGTCTTCCCAGTCGTCTTCAAACATTGGCATCATCTCTATATCCCCATTAGGGAGTTCCACCTCCTTATACCCTATGGGCTCTTTGGATTGTGCCTGTGCTTTTGATTGTGCAACCTGCTTCTTAGTAAGATCTTCTACATCTTTTTCTTCTTGCATCTTAACTTCTTCTACTGGTTCCTCTTTAACTACTGGGTCCGGAGCAATCTTAGCCTCCGCTTTCGCTGTTGCTTGTGTTTTTACTTCTGGCGAAAGATCAGAAGGTTCTGCATCTACACCACCAAATGATGGTTGTGCAGTTTTAATACTGACATTCTCTGATTCAGTACCGTCCACGTTTTGATAATGGTCTCTTGCTCTTTGGTCTGCTGTTTTAATAACTTGACCACCTGGTCCAATGAGATCGCCTTTGCCATTCACAGACATGTTACCAATTGCTGGAGACTCGCCTTGCTGAGCAATGATAGATTCCATATCTATTACTTTGCCTTTGCTTGTTAAATGCTTACTCATCTTTTAAAAATTCCTTAATATCTAAGTTGTACTTAAGGCTATCAACCTTATGTATTCCAAGTAAATATAATACATAACTTGCAACACTACTACCTCTACCAACACCCCAAACTAATTCGTGTTTTCGCATGGTGTCAATAATATATATCAGTGCTCTAAGTATAGGATATAAGTTCCTGGCCCTATAGAGTTCTAATTCTTCTACTACTCTATTTATTTGATCTTGGGTAGGGTTGGTGGGTAATTTATGGACCACATACTCATTTATATCAATTTCTTTATAGTGATCTGGTATCATCCATTGTGACTGCATACTGCTATGAAACGTGTCTACATCAATGCCCATGTCGGCTAATAATGTCAACGGATTGACTTCTAACTCATTGCATTGCATATTGTAGTCGTTTACATCTTGTGTAGGCATAAACTCTACGCCATCTAATGACTTGCTGTTATATAAAAGTTCAATGCCAATGTTCTCGTTATTTTGGCTTCTACTAAATTTATCTAAACTATCTTTGGTTTCCATGGTTTCTTTTTATATTCTTCTAAGTTTATGATCTCGCCTGTTTCTTTTGCTTCAGGATTTAAAATTGTTTTAACTTTCTCTTCTATTTTTCTAAATGGTTCTGTAACTGCTAATTGTGTTGCATCAAAATGTTCTTCCATGAATATATCATATTCTTCTGCGTCTTTGGCACTACCATCGTACGTTGATATATCATCTCTGAACCACCATGGTATTTCATTAAACTTAATGCCATCTAGCATTGTGTCCATGGAAGGTAGATACTCATAATTAATCTCATCATCAATATAATTATACGATGTTTTTGTTCTTAAGTCAAGTATTTCTACATTACCTATGTAACAATGCTCTGTAATTGCTTTGAACTTTGCATGTAAACAAACATTTAAACATGCGTCTCCTGTGTTAGGAAGATATACCAAAGGGTTATCAACATCCATACAGTTCTTTAAAACAAAGTCTGCTGTAGGAGGATCAAACACAATAGCATTATCAAATACTGCTTCAAGCATAAAATTTATTTTGTGAAAGTTAAGCGAATGGTAATAAGAAACATCTTTCTCTTTGTGTTTTTCATCTGGTACCAAAGTAAACTCTACATTAATTGTGTATGGTATCACATCTAATGAGTACATTGTGTCTTCTGTACATATTACTTTTATTACGAATATGTCTTTGGTTAGTTTTGTAAAGTTATTTCTTGTTGTTATATACATACGCCTGTGCTAATAATTTTTTCATTGCTGTTTTCTTTAAATCATCTCTAACTTCTTCTGGTACTGGTTCTGGTCCAACTTCCATTTCGCCCTCACCTATAGTTAGTACTTGGTCTCCTTCTTCTAAATCTTTTTTGTGTATACTTAGTTGAATACGTTCTCCGTACTCAAATCTTGCTTCATTGAGATATTCTTGTAATTGCCTGTATGCAGGATAGTTAGGATTAGCAGTCAACAACTTCTTGGAAACTTCATCAATATGATTTAAAAGTTCTTCTTCGTTAAATTTACTAAAGTCATTAAACATTTTTTACCTTTAACAGATACTTGTAGTATGGGTTGGCATCTTTGAAACCTATCTGTCTGCCTCTAATAACTACTTCGTGTATCTTTAATTTCTCTTTTTTTATGTACTCCTTTGCAAAGATTATGCCTGCTTTATTATTTATAGGTGCCTTGTACTCAAATGACTCCCATAGTGATAACATACCAAATGTCCTCTCTTCTAAGTTAGCATCTAGTTTACCAAATATTATATTGCTTTCTTCGTCAGAGTAAATCTTGCTCAGAGGTTTTGTAAAATTTTTCATAATTTGTTTGACTTAATGTGTTGAATGCAAAACGTTGGCTAAAGATAAAATCTAAGTTAGGTAATGCATTCTTTACGCAAAACTCTATAGCATAGTTTTGATTTCTACCACCAATGGATAAATTATAGTTATTAATTATACTTTCAGTGAATCCTGCAGGAAGTTTGTAATTAGTTAATTTAGACTTTACTGGGTTTACTATATTATAATCTTCAAAAGACAGTTTAGACCTGAGGTGTTTAATGTCCTTTACACCTACATACGCCGTCTGTATTGCATTATAATCTGACTCAACGAACTTTATAATAGTCCTATTGTTCGAACTGGTTAATAAAGTGAACTCTTTTGTTTCTTCCAATACTTTCCAATCCCAATTATCCATATAGTAATTAATTGTTTCTTCTAGATTGTTTGTATTGTAAACTAAACCATAAAAGTTAATTAGTTCACTGGGTCCTCTTTCAATATTCTTTCTATTAAATGAATCATTTAAATATGATTCCATTGCGTGTTCACCTGCAACTGTTAAAGAAAAACCATTTGGGTCTTCTAGTTCCTGGAATCCATCTGGTTCATTGCTATAAAAACCTAATCCATATATTCCGCTCTTCTGATTAAACGTTGTATTGACATGCAGTATGACTCCTCCTGCTGTATGCCATGATGAAACATCTTCTAGACTTTCATTAACTTGTCTAAAGCCTAAGGACAGAAAGTTATCAAAAATTTTAGAATCTGTAATTGAACTATTATATTTTAGAAATGTTAAATCAATCGATGGTTTTGTCATTTGCCTGCTCCTCAGCAGTATCACATGAGTTACAACATTCATCAGTACCACACTTATCATGTAATACTCCGTCTTCGTCGTAGCCTTCTTTTGTTACTTTTTTAGGTTGTTTGACTTCTGGTGTAAAATGTTTTAATTGATCCATACAGATATTTATCTGTTTTCCTATGGTCTTTTATCAACAATTTCGTCTATCAACCCATACTCTAATGCCTCAGAGGCAGTCATAAAGTTATCGCGTTCAATGTCTTTATTTACTTGATCAAACGTCTTACCTTTACTATTATGTTTTACATAAATCTCTGTGAGTTCATCACGCATTCTTCTTATCTCTTGTGCGGCGATCTCAATGTCTGTTTGCTGTCCTCTAGCACCACCTGATGGTTGATGTATCATGTGTCTTGCTTTAGGTAGCATATATCTTTTACCAGGTGCTCCTGCATTAGCAAGTAGACTGCCCATGCTACATGCCTGACCCATTACAATAGTTGATACATCAGGTTTGATATATTGCATTGTGTCATACATTGCCATACCGGCTGTTACAACTCCCCCTGGAGAGTTGATATAAAAATTAATGTCTTCTGAACTGTCTTCTGCTTCTAAGAATAGTAACTGAGCACAAATACTATTTGATACTTGATCGTTTACTTCGCCGTTTAAGAATACTATTCTTTCTTTTAGTAGTCTACTGTAAATATCGTAACTACGTTCTCCACCTGCTACTTTTTCAACTACATAAGGTATAAAATTCATTGTTGCTCCTAGTTTTTATTTCCAAGTCTTCTATGGCATTGGGTAAATGCTCTACCATTTTTATTTATTGTTTCATATTTTTGTTCTGGAACCAATTTGATTGCATCAGGGAAAGTGTTCTCTATGATAACTTTGTGTAGTGTACTATGAAACGACTGTTCTGTCAAGTCATTTATTGACATACCAAGCATTAATTGTGGTATCTCAGGTGCTCTCCATGGAACTAATATATTGTGATGATCAATTGGAAGTATCTCTTTGTTGTGCAATATTTGATTCAGTATCCAACTCTTTGCTGTTTCTAAGTCGCCGCCTTGATACCATTCCCAATCGTAAATACATTCGCTTATGTGGAAGTTAGTTAGATACGCATTGTCATATTGATCAATCATATCGTCATAGTCCATGCCATGGCATTTATATAATGCTCTCATATGCATTGGGAATCTCATTGTTTCTATACCGCCCGAGAAACCTGTAAACAATCCTGTAAAAGGTTCTGTTATCCCACATTCTTTATAACACTCGTAACTTTCTATGTATCTATTATATAAAGGTGTGCGTACACTTTTCTTATGGAGTTGTAACAGTTCTGGTATATCAAATCCGGAAGTAGCATAGTTTACTGTTATAGGAAGATTATGTTTTTTAATTACTGCAAGAACTACAGCAGTATCTAATCCTCCACTAAAAAACAAAACAGATTTATTGTATGTAGAACAAGCAGAACTAATTCTATTGTATATCTTTTCTTCAATAATGTTTGCGGCTAATTCAAATGTAATATCTTTGTAGCCGTAGTCTGGTATTACTGATTCTGTAAAGTTTGATTGGCCGTCCCATTTAAAACAGTCAATACTACATGGACTAGCATTACTCTCATTATAGAATGCATGGTTATTTGTTATAAGTAAACCAGTATCATTATTGTAAAATGTTTTACTCTGATGATAGAAGGGCATGGATATTTCTATTACACCGTCAGCAATATCTATTTTTACATGCTCGTACTCGTAGCCTTTATAAAAGCCTGTGCTAGTTTCTTTCCAAAAGCCATCTAAGTATAAACATACATCATTGTCTTCATATTGTACGTTTAAATGTTCTGGTGCAGGGAAATCTTTCTTAGCCAGTAAAAAGATCATCTAGGCATAATCCCCCAGTGCTGAAATACACCTTGTACACAAATGGCTTGGTAATATGCATCTTCGTCTGCACTATGTAGATTTTGTTGTATGGCTTTACGTGGATCAACAGGCATCATATTAAATATAGTTCTGCAATCCATTATTTGCCAGAAGGCCCAGTTTGTGTGATGATCAAACTGCTTATATAAATTTTCTAGTATTACCATATCAAACTGCGGTCCTTGGCACCATATCTTATCTACGCCTACTAAATATTTATTTAAGTCTTTAAAGAATGCGTCTAATGAAACCCTATTATCTTCTGTAAATGCTTCTGCTTGGATATGCTCTGGTTGTTTTGCCCACCATTGTAATGTATCTTCCAACACACTACGTTCAGCATTCATTTGTTCATCAGCACTTGGCCTCCATAATGTTTTGGCATGTGGTGTTGTAAACTGGTATGGGTCAAACTTTACTGCTCCAACAGAAAGTACAACACAATCAGGTTCAGTACCTAGTGTTTCTATATCTATCATTGCATGTGTGGCCATAAGATTACTCCAATTAAAGTAATATTATACGGTCTTATTGGGGTTTTGTCAAGTATTAATCTTCGTATTCTAGTTCGTCGATTTTGTTTTGAAGATCACGGATTGCATCTTCGAATACTTCTTCTAATTGATATATTTCGCTTTCTAATTTGTTCTTTGCGGCAAATACTTGTCGTTCTTGATATTCATCTATTTCTATGCCAACATCTTCAGCAATGCTACCTAGTTTACTAACTATCTCAACATGTGTATCAACATATTTAATATCTCTAGTAGTTTCCCTAGCCATACTTAAAGCACCTTCTAACTTATAAAGTTTGTCTTGAAGTGCTTCAACATTTGGCTCTTCTTGTAGATTATTAATATTCTCTGTGATACCAAACTCAGGCATATTAATAAACTTATCATTAAATTGTACTTTGATATGCTCAGGCTTAGTGCCTCTATCTAATTGAAACTGAACATGTCTGTTTGCCTCATATTGATTTCTGTATTTATTTGTACTGATCCAATCTGATCTACCTGTATGATCTGTTGTGTATATATGTATAGTAAATCTATCGCCTTTTGTTTGCTTTTGCTTAAACTTATCTTGTGCATCAACTACATCGCCTTCATAGATTCCGTCCTTAACAGAACCTACTTTTGATTTCTTCTTTTTCTTTTTCTTTTTCTTTGAACCTTTAGATG
>Ga0209535_1000440_pt1 | contig 29105 bp, 43 predicted proteins | sample LinPmetageLP28_FD_184041 | JGI IMG/M metagenome (GOLD analysis project Ga0209535, IMG submission 184041) | Marine viral communities from the Pacific Ocean - LP-28 (SPAdes) (version 2) | ecosystem: Environmental > Aquatic > Marine > Oceanic | place: Pacific Ocean | collected 2009-08-22
TGCTCTCACAACTGGCCAAGGCGATCGTGAAGACAGACAAGCGCACCAAGTCAGGCACGAGGGTAGTCATGGAGTCCTACTCGGACTATCCGGACGGCGTGAAGAACAACGCCAAGAGAGGCATCGAGCTCAATGACAAGAACGGCAACAAGTGCGCCACCCAGGTGGGCAAGGTCAGAGCCCAACAACTCGCCCAAGGTGAACCCATCTCCTTGGACACCGTCAAGCGCATGGCCTCCTATCTGTCACGAGCAGAGGAATACTACGACGAGGGCGACACCTCGGCGTGTGGCACTATCTCGTACCTCTTGTGGGGTGGGAAGGCTGGCCTTCGGTGGGCCGAGTCCAAGCTCAAGGAGGAGTTGTGGGCGGCATTGCAAAAAGAACTCGGCTCAGAACTTCAGGAATGACCTCCCCAAATACTCATACTAAAAACGGGCAAACCATGACAATCCAAGAACGAGTCCAGGACGTATTCAACCGCTTTAATGTCAACCTCACCGTGAGCGAAGAGCCGCGCGTGGATTTGGCAGAGGCCGTACTTGAAAACGGCACAGTTATCTACACCGACGGCGAGGACTTCGCAGAAGGTGAGGAGGCGTATATCATCAACGACGAAGGGGAGCGCATCCCTCTCCCTCCTGGGGACTACGACTTGGCCGACGGAGGCCGCATCTCCATTGGAGAGGTAGGCAAGGTCTCCAAGGTTGAGAAGCCCGGAGGCGGCGACGCCAAGAACGTGGACAAGGGTACGCCCAACATCGACGTCACCAAGCCCATAAAGAAGAAGCCCGCACCCGATGCAGGTGGAGGCGATGCAGGAGGAGGCAAAGGCGCCCCCGTAGGAGGCAAGCCTGGCAAAAAGAAGAAACTCACCTCGGAAGAGGACCAACCCAATGACATGAAAGTCGAATTTAACCGCGAGGAGGTTTTGGCCGTCCTCACCGATCGCTTCCCCGACTTGGGAGAAGAGCTCGCACAAGCCATCGCCTCGGCAGTTGCTGACGTCTACGCCCCTGAAGTGGTGGAAGAGGAAGCCAACGAAGAGGAGAAGGAAGAGATGAACGTCGAAGAGACGACCGCAGAGACCACCGAAGAAGCCACCGAGGAATTGGAGGTAGAAATCGAGGTCGAGATGAGCGAAGAAACCAAAGAGAAGTCCGAAATGGACGCTCTCAAGGAGGCCCTTGAACTGACCAACGCCCGTATCGAAGAGATGCAGAAGTTGGCCGCCCACTCCGGGTTGAAGCACAAGGCCCCCACCCCCAAGCCCACACAAGTGGAGCTTTCCAAAATGTCAATCGAAGAGCGCGTCCGCGCCCTTGCATCACAATTTAATTCTTAAGCTATGGCCGATATGGTTATCAGCAGTAACTACGCAGGGACGGCCGCCGTTCCTTTTGTAGCACCTGCAATCTTGAGTGCAGACACCATCGCGAATGGGTACTGCACCGTCCTCGAAAATGTTCGTTACAAAATCAACCTCCGCAAGGTAACAGGCGGAACCATCGAGGCTCGCTCTTGCGACTTCGGTGCAAATGGTTCTTTGGCCATCGCCGACGTCCAGTTGGTCTTGTCCGAGTTGCAAGTCAACGAAGAAATCTGCAACCACGAGTTGGCTCAATCTTGGGCCGCCGAGCAAATGCGCGGAAACTTCGCTCCTGTCCCCGCTGACTACGAGCGTTTCTTGGCTCAATACATCTCCACTCGCGTGGCAGAGAACATCGAGCAGAACATTTGGCAGGGTAACTTCTCAAGCGTCCCAGGAGCCGCCGCCACCCATCAATTGTACGATGGTATCGTAGCAAAGTACGTGGCCGGTGCACAAACCAACGACCAAATCATCGGAGCGGCATTTGACGCCACTACCATCGACGACCGCTTGTCCTCTTTGGTTAGCTTGTTGCCTGACTCTTTGGTTGGCGACCCCGCCACCAAAATCTACATGAGCCGGAAGAGCTTCCAACTGTACTTCCAATTCTTGGCCGCAGGAGATAACAACCCAGTCCTCGCCACACAAATGGCGAAGTTCTACCTCGGGTACGAAATCCTCACACCTGCCGGATTCCCGGACGACGTGTTGTTGGGTTCTCGCGTTGACAACTTGTACTTTGGTACTAACGTCTTGACCGACCACGTAGAGGCTCGCTTCATCGACCTCCGCAACACCACCGGAGCCGACCTCACTCGCATTTTGATGATGTTCGACGGAGGAACGCAACTCGTGGACGAGGCGTCTTGTGCAGTTGTTCGCCGCCTTACTTGATAACTAACCGAGAGACGGGGGGGCTTCGGCTCCCCCATATCTCCTAAACCCTAAACAATGGCTTGTTCATTAACACTTACAGGAAGAGGCGTAGGGTGCAAGGATGCCCTCGGAGGAATCAAGCGTATCTACGTGGCCCAATGGTCCGACGGCCTTTGGGATCCCATCTTATCCGGTGAGGTTGCAGACGTTACCGCCGCGACTACGTTCTACACCTACGACATGACACGCGGAAGCGGGTCTCTAACGCAGACCATCACCTCTGACCTTGCCGCCGGCACGGTCTTCTTTGACCAAGTTTGTAGCGTAACCTTCAACAAGGCCGCCGCGACAGACATCGCCGAAATCTCGAACCTCGTCAAAGGCCGTATGGCCGTCCTCGTGCAGGACAACAATGACAACTGGTTCGTGGTGGGACACAAGAACGGCGTCGAGGTTTCCGGAGGTACTGCCCAAACAGGCACTGCCGCAGGAGACCAAAACGGATTTACCCTCGAGTTCTCCGCCCAAGACGTAGCCCCCGCTCCATTCTTGGCTGTGACCGCTAACGTGCCCGACGGGTCCGATATCACTATCACCGCCGCGCCGTAATCGTTTGACTATACCGGGCCGCCTTATGGCCGTTATCGTTACAAGGAGGGGGAGGGCATTGGCTCTCCCCTTTTACTTACCAAGAGAATGATTCATCTACAACCGAACACAGGCAACCAATTCATCTACGTGTCGCCCTTCCAGGCGCGGAAGTTCTTGGCATCATTCACGAACTACCTCCTCATCTTCACGAACGTGGCGACAGAGGAGACCTTTGCTTGTGTTATGAGCGTGGCCGTAGACAACGCCCGCTACACCAAGGCCGGAATCGGAACGGATGGAGCTGCACCTGAAGACGGGGAGGTGCTCATCACAGAGAGCGGCCTCTACACCTACGAAATCTACGGGCAAAACAGCACCACCAACACCGACCCCACGGACGCCACGGTGGTGGGCTTGTGTGAGATTGGACCTTGTAAGGTTGCCGACTCTGCCGCGTGGACAATCCCGAGCGTAACAATCCCCGACAACGTCATATATTACGAGTAAATGGATTTACTAAAACTCAACGAGTACCAAGAGCGGTCCTACGCCGAGCGTCCCTCCAATATGGGCTACGTCTCTTATGGCGACGACAACCTCTTCCCGCAGTACCTTATCGACCTCTTCAAGTCGAGCGCAACCCACAACGCCCTCTGTACCTCCATCGCTTATATGATATGTGGCGACGGCGTACAGGCCGACACGTTGGACGCCCGCCTCAAGATTCAAGAGTGGGGACTACAAGACGAAGTCCGAAAGGCTTGCCTCGACCTTAAAATCCAAGGCGGCTTCGCGTTGGAGGTCGTGTATTCCATCGACCGCACCACGATCGCCAAAGTGCGCCATTGCCCTTTTGAGAACGTAAGGAGTGCCGAGGTAAACGAAGACGAGAAGGTCGACTTCTACTACTACTCCAAGGACTGGGGCGACAGGAGGCAAGAGCCCGAAGTCATCCACGCCTTTGACCCCGAGGCGGCGGTGGAACACCCCGTCCAAATCTTGTACGTCAAGCCTTTCTCTCCCGGCTCGTACTACTACCCCAAGCCCGACTACATCGGCTCCATCAACTACATTGAGTTGGACAAGGAGATAGGGGTCTACCACATCAACAATATCAAAAACGGCCTGGCTCCGTCCTTTACGATTCACTTCAAGAACGGCGTCCCTGCCCAGGAGGAGCGTCGCAAGATTCGCAACGACATAGAGAGGCAGTTGGCCGGGGCTACCAATGCGGGCAAGTTCATCATAACCTACTCGGACTCCCCCGACAGGAAGCCCGACTTCGAGCCGTTCCCGCTCTCGGATGCAGACAAGCAGTACGCCTTTCTCTCCGAGGAGGTCGTGGCCAAGATCATGGTCGGACACCGCGTGACCTCTCCTATGATGTTTGGCGTTATGGTTTCCGGCAAGTTGGGAGGAGGCTTGGAGCTCAAGACCGCAGAGATAATCTTTGGAGAGGACGTAATTGCACCATATCAAATGGTCGTCACGACAGCCCTTGAGAGCATCTTCAACGCCGCAGGAGCTCCCGCACAAATTACCCTGTACAAGCCCGAGGCCGAAGAGGCCAACGTGGACATCTCATATACAGGTATCCAAATCTCCTCGGCAGTTGACATCATTGCCAAGGTAGCCACGCAAGAACTGACCAAGCCGCAAGCCGTGCAACTCCTTGTGGCAATGCTTGGCTTCGACAGAGCTACGGCAGAGGGTCTCTTCGAGGACGAACCACTCACCCCCGCCCTACCCGTCCCACAACAGGAACTTTCTGAAGAAGTACCCAAAGCCAAGTCCGAGGTCGCCGACTATCTTATTGATTTAGGCGAGGAGGTAGACGAAGATGAGTGGGAACTCATCGACGAGAGAAAGGTGGACTACGAAAATGAGGAGATGCAGGACGCCTTGTGGACGTTTGCACGAGCTATCCCCGGAAGCTCTGCCGAGCGCTCAAGCCGTGGCGTAAGCGAGCAAGATAACGAACTCATCCGCGTCCGCTACGCCTACGCCCCCAAGGTGACAGGAAAGAACGGCAACCCCTCGCGCGACTTCTGCACGAAGATGGTAGCCGCCGGAAACCGCGTATGGAGAAAGGAGGACATCATTGCGTCAGGCAACCGCGCCGTGAATCCCGGATGGGGGCCAAATGGGGCTGACACCTACTCCACATGGTTACATAAAGGCGGGGGGTCATGCCAACATTTTTGGGAGCGTCGGACGTACCTACGCAAGGACAACGACCGTATCTCGGTGAGCCAAGCCCGCAAGCTAATTCGTGAGGCAGGGCTTGAGCCGCTTGAGGTCAACGACCCGCTCGTCGCCAAGCGACCCCGCGACACACAAAACAGAGGCTTCCTTCCGTCCAACGAAGCCGCCAAGAACATCTCAACACCCCGATAAATGGCACTTACCGCAGAAGTTCTCTTCGTCAACCCTGACTATATCAAACGCCTCACCCAACTCAACGGGGGGGTGGAGGATTCGGTCATGGTTCCCGCCATCATTTTGGCACAAGACAAGCACCTCCAAAACTACCTCGGCACGGACCTCCTCGAGAAGCTCAAGAGCGACATCGCGGGAGCCGGACCGACGGGCGACTACGCCACCCTCCTCGACGACTACGTGAGGAAGGCCACGGTGTGGTGGAGTATGGTAGAGATGATTCCCAACTTGTACGTGAAGCTCGACAACGGGGGCCTTGTTATCCGTGTGAGCGACGACACCCAAGCCATCTCGGAAAGCGACCTACACCGAGAGGTGGAGAACGCACGGCAGAACGCCCAGTTCTACACGACGCGCATGGTCGAGTACCTCTGCAACAACTCGTCCCTCTTCCCCGAGTACAACTCAAACTCGGGCGCGGAGATGAGCCCCGAGCAACAGGTCTACTACCAAAACGGCATGACCATCTCCGGGGGCCACGACAGAATCGACCCCGACCTCGCGCGAAAAATCTTCTACGATTGAACCGGGCCGAAAATATCACACTCCTTAAACGCTGGATAGATGCGAAACGTTCTCCTGCTCCTTGTCCTTCTCCCCCAATGGTTAGCGGCGCAGGAGTGCCACGTACTGGAGTCGCCAAGAAGGATGGGAATACAAAGGGCTCTGCCCACCCTCGAGGATGAGTGGGTTAAAACCTTGCCCTTGGTGTTCCACATCGTCCACACAGGAGGAGAGGAAAACATCACAGACGCACAGGTGCTCTCCTCCGTGCAAGCGGCCAACGAACACTTCCGAGAAGGAGACGTCGACACCCGGATAGATTGGTGCTTGGCGCAACGCGATCCGCAGGACAACCCTACCTCCGGGATAACGCGGTACAATGCGAGCGCGTGGCCCGAGTATGTAGCCGACGGGGTAGCCTCTTCGTCTACGTTTGACGGCTTCAACGACTTCACCCTCAAGAGTTCCGTGGGTTGTTGGAATCCCGACGAGTACGTCAACGTCTACATCGTGTCCGAAATCAACGGCAACGACGCCCAAGGGGGGACGCAAGGGTACGCCTACCTCGGCCCCACAGGAGATTGTAGGGACGGCGTGGTGGTGCTTTACAATGTAACGGGAACGGAGGGAGAGCTCAAGCCTTCGCGCGACCAAAGCAAGACCCTCACCCACGAGCTTGGCCACTACCTCACCCTATACCACACCTTCTCCAATACCAACTCGTGCAACCCCTCGGGCAACTGCGAGACGTCAGGGGACTTCGTATGTGACACTCCACCCACAACCCTAAACACGGGGTGCTCTTCTTCGTGTGAGGCTATGGTCGAGAACTTCATGGACTACACCTCGCAGGACTGCAAGACCACCTTTTCCGTAGGTCAGGCGGAGCGGATGCACGGGTGCCTCTTGGGAGCGCGTGAAGACCTCCCTTTCTCTGCGGGTTGTGTTCCCTCGGTAGAGTACGACGTAACCATCGCAGACGTCACCTACGAGACGCCTTGGTGCACCACAGAGCAGGACGTATGGGTGACCATCGTAAACCAAGGCACGGAAGCCTTCCCGTGGGTAGACGTGGACCTGTACTGCAACGGCGAACAACTCGTCCAAACAGTCCCCAACCTCGGCCCAAGTGCCTCCGCCTCCGTCTTCTTCGAGGGCGTCTATGTGGAAGGAGCCCAGCTCCTCGAGGTGCAGGTATTTAGCCCCCTAGACGAGTACCTCGAGAACAACTACATGGGACTCCCCTTGGAGACGTTTGAAGGAACCCTTGCCACCATCGAAGTCAAGCCCGACATCTTCGCCGCCGAGTGTTCGTGGGAGTTGCTCGACGCCTCGGGAGAGGTTGTAATTGGAGACGACGGATACCCCTTTGGGTCGGGTCAAGAGTACACCTACCAAACCTGTCTCGGGCAGGAGTGCTATACCCTTAACGCCTACGACACGGCAGGGGACGGCATGGTCTTTCCTTTTGGAGGCAACGGAAGCATCGGGGTATTTGCGGGCCTCGATACCTTGGCATGGATCGCGGACGAGGAATACTACTTCACCTCCCGAGAGTTCTGCAACACCTTCCCCGCGTGTCCTCTCGACTACGACGGCAACGGCACAATCGGAAACGGGGACATCCTTGTCATGCTCTCCTACTACGGATGCGAGGAAGACTGCCCCTACGACCCCAACCAAGACGGGATGGTGAGCGTCCAAGACCTCTTGTTTATGCTCTACAACGTGGGAGAATGTGAGGTGGAACTTGACTTCTCACCCGGCACGTACCTCGGGATCGTTACGGCGGAGCCTTCCTTGGCTTCTTTCTTGAGTGGCAAGCCCCGCATCTTCGACGCTATGGGGCGGCGCGTAGACGTACCCTTCGACCAACTGGCCTCCGGGGTGTATATCTTACGGCACAACGGACAAACGCGAAAGGTCTTCGTCCAATGAGGTGGTTTCTGTTCTTTATCCCGTTCCTTTCGTGGGGACAATGTGACATAGAGATTGTGGGCTTCAATCCTATCTCCACCGACATCACGCTAGCCATCAACGGGGCGGCGTGTGGCACGGAAGCGGATAGTATTGGAGAGTTCCTCTTGGCTCTCACGTTCAACCCACCCCTCGAGGACAACCCTTTCCCGTGCTTCTACGACGACGGGTGGGCTTTGCTCATCTTCCCCCTAGACTTCCCAGGGTTTGAGATAGGACAAGGGCCGGACAACATCGTGCAACAGGGCGACACCCTCACCTTCAGCCTCTTGGAGACGCCACTCTTTGGAAGCGGGACGGCAGATTGTTGGATTGAGATTTTGCAGAGCGGATCGTACTACGAGGAATGCCTCATCCTGACCGTGTGGCAAATCAACGACAGCGACGGAATAACCGGAGAGCCTGGCCTCGGAGGGTTTGCGTACCCCGACACGGACATATTCAACAGCTTCATCCAGTTCTCTTTGAACGGAGCCTGTGACCCTCCTCCCCCTCCCCTTGTCGAGGGTTGTACAGACCTCTTCGCCTTCAACTATAACGAGGGCGCAACGGAGGAGGACGGCTCTTGCATCTACCAAGGATGCCTCGACCCTGACGCCCTCAACTACTGCGAGGAGTGCACGGTGGAGGGGGAGTGTGAGTACCTACCCGAGGAGGGCGAGAACTGCAACGACCCCCTCATCTATACGTCCAACACCTTCACCCCTAACGGCGACGGCCTCAACGATTATTGGAAGCCCGTAACACGGAGCGAGTGTTGGTGGCGGTGGGAGTGCCGCATCTTAAACCGCTGGGGGACACTTGTGTGGGTAAGCTACGACCCGCAAGACAAGTGGCTCGGCAACCGCCTCGGGTACTTCGTCCCGGACGGCGTGTACGTCTACACGATAAAAGCCACAACCTTTCAATCCACCAAAGCCGTATCGATCAACGGCCAAATCTCTGTCTTCAGATGAACAATGAAGTGTTTATAAGTTTAGTGCCTTCCCTTATGGCCGCAGTAGGCGTGTGGGTTAGTTTGAACGGAGAGGTAGCAAAGCTCAAGGGGCGCGTGTATCGACTCGAGAACGATCACAACGAGCTCAAGGGGATGCTTCGCGAATGCGTGGAAGGCATCCAGGACTTGAAGATACTCCTCGCCAAGAAAGGACTCTGAATGTACAAATACTTCAAGCTCTCCGAATTTGACTCACCCGACCAACCGGGAAGCGGTGAGATGATGGAGCACGAGGTCGTCCAAGCGTTGGACATAGCCCGCGATATTTACGGCTTTCCCATCATTGTCACGAGCGGCTTCCGTTCTGTGGCCCACAACAAAGCCATCGGCGGCTCTCGCAAGTCTTCGCACCTCCTGGGGTACGCCGTGGACATAGCCGTACCGAATAGCCGCCGCCGTTTCCTTCTTATGGAGGCCCTCTTGGATGCGGACTTCACGAGGTTTGGGATAGGGGAGGACTTCATCCACGTAGATATGGACCCCCAAAAAGACCCCAACGTCATATGGACCTACTGAAAGAGACCCGCCCCCGCATCAAGGGGAGCATGAGGAAAGCATACGACTGGCTCACCGAGAAGAGCTCCCGCGTCCTTGTCATCGGAGACCTGCACTGTCCCTTTGATTTGGACGGATACCTCGAGCACTGCCAAGAAATATACTCTCGGCACAACTGCAACCGGGTGGTCTTCATTGGGGACATCATCGACAACCACTACTCGTCCTACCACGAGACAGACCCGGACGGGTTTGGCGGTGGGGAGGAGCTTGAGAGAGCCATCCACCACGTCTCCCGGTGGAGCGACGCCTTCCCTCGTGCGGACGTCCTCATCGGAAACCACGACCGAATCATCATGCGCAAGGCTTTCAGCTCTGCGATCCCCAAGGCGTGGGTGAAATCGTACAACGAAGTCCTCGGGACGGATTGGAACTGGTCGGAACAACTCGTCATTGACGGGGTGCAGTACGTACACGGGGAAGGTGGGACCGCACGAACCAAGGCCAAGAACGATATGATGAGCACCGTACAAGGCCACGTCCACACCCAAGCTTACACCGAGTGGATGGTGGGCCGCAACTTCCGAATCTTTGGAATGCAAGTAGGTTGTGGCATAGACCACGACGCATACGCTAGCGCATACGCTCGGCACTACAAGAAGCAAGCCATCGGATGTGGGGTTGTTATCGGTGGCGAGGTTGCCATAAACTGCCTCATGACGCTGGGATCGTGAAGACCAAAGAGAACCCCTGGCTCAAGTTTATCTCGCGGCTTGACGTCACCGAGGTGTTCAAAACCAAGGGCGACCTCCGCAGGTGGTCCGCCAAGCGCACCATCGGAGGCGCGATTGTAGCCGAGGCCCTTTGGCAGGTCCACGAGTTTGGCTTATCTTGGGAGGGCATAGTGCTCGCAGGTATAGGGGTTCTGCCCTTGTGCCTTTCCTTCTTCGAAAGGGTGTAGCGTTTTGATTTATTCAACAGGCGGAAGCCCCTCGAAACGTCGGGGGGTTTCTTTTTTGCAAATTATTTTGCAGAATCCTTTGGAGGATACAAAGTTTGTTGTATCTTTGGGATATGAATAACTCAAACCCCAACACCATGAACAACACAGTCCAAAACCCCGCAATTCTTGCCTACTACTACGGCACAATGTCGACAAACGAACTTCACAGCCGTAAAGAAAACCCCACCTCAATCGACGATGCTCGCTTATTGGATGCTGAATTGAACAACCGCAAGGCAGCCCTTTCAAAATAAACAACCCACAACGGGGGGCTCCGGCCCCCCTTTATTTTTACCTAAATTCCAACACTATGAGCCAACAAGAACTCAACCAACTGCACGGCCTTTTGAATAGTTTCAAGCGTACAATGATGACCAAAGATCACACGATGGAAGACCTCCACGCTGTGTTGAATACTGCCTTCATCGTTTCAGAAACAAAGCCGAACGCCTAACCCCAACACTATGCCCAAGCCAAAAAGCACCAAGGGAGAAGACCTCGCTTGGAACATCTGCACCCGCCTTCGCGGGAACGAATTTAAGGACATGACCCTCGGAGAGATTGACGACTTCCGCGCGGAGATGGCCAAGTTCCTCGACCTCAAGAAAGAATGGTAATGCAACACGCCCGAAAAACATTTGTCCAATGGCTGAACAAATGCGAGACAGGAAAAACGACAGAAGGCACAAGAGCCGTTGCCAAGAAAGCACTCAAAGAAAGAGATGCAGGGAATATAAAGGAGGCCGAGTACTTGTTGCTACAAGCCAAAGGTGAATGGTACATGGCCGAAGAAAAACACGCAAGGAAAAACAACCACAACTACTACGCCTCAAGAATGAAACAAGCCTACAACAACCTCAAGCCGAACGGCGTAAGCCACACGGCATACCCCGACCAACCCGCCCAGGACTTCAACGAATGGTCGGCGCATATCACATCCCAAGAGATCGCCCGAGACGCGGACGAGTTCAAACGCAAGTTCGACTCCTTGTGGGGCGACTTCAAGAAGAGCATCCAAGGGTGAGCTACTACGACAAGAAGCGGCAGGAGAGAACCACGACGTCCATCATTCCTTTGGGTGCGGTGTTCATGCCCGACAACGGAATGCAAGCCGACCCGGAGAGGATGGAGGAGTTGGGGTACACTTGCCACATCGACACCCAGCACCCCGACAGGCACGAGCCCACGCGTTGGTATTTCAACACGGAGAAGAATAGAGACAAAATCAAAATCGGAATCGAGGCACGAGGCTTCGAGGTCATCAACTAAACACCCTTTACTATGTCTGAAGAGACTACAACAATCCAAAGCCTGACCCCACAGGGCTCCTTCGAGAGCAATGGGAAAACCTTTTACAAGTTCGATTGCATCCTCGAGAACGGCCTCGTGGGAGAGGTGAGCGCACTAACCCAAGACCGATGGAACGAAGGCCAAGAGGTCATGGTCAAAAGCCACGAGAGTACCAAATGGGGTCCACGCCTCAAGCTCGACAAGCCGGGCTTCAGCGGCGTACGTTCGTGGGACAACGTGAAGACAGGCTCTGCCCCCGTCAAGTCCAACGACGACACGACAAAGAGCATCGTGGCAAGCTGGGCCGTCGGGTGTGCTATGCAAGCGGCGGGCGATCCTACCCAAGAGAACTACGACTCGGTCGTCCTGCACCTTGCACGTATTGCCCTCCTCGCTCGTGACACCATCAAAAAGGAGGTACAACTCTAATGTGGGAGAACGGAAACCCAAAGGACTCGGGGTGGTATCTCGGAGCTTGGAAGATGGGGGAGACCTACATCTACCAAGTGGCCAAGTGGACGGGGACGGAATGGTACTCTTCGATGAAGGAGAGCCCCACCACCTGGCAAGAGATTGACTGCCCCGAGTTACAATACCAAATGCTGAACGAATTAAACCCAACACAATGAAACGAAACAACAAAATGTGGAGCAACCACGAAGACATCACTCTGAAGAAGCTATACAAAGCAGGGTCGAAGGATGAAGAAGTCGCCGAAATTCTCGGGCGTTCTATGTATGCAGTCAGGCAACGAAGGTATCGCAAACGCCACCGCGTAAATGCTGGGGAACCTCAAGTCAAGATTCAGTTCAAAGAGCCAAAGAAGGAAGCGAAATACACGCGCTATATGAAGCCCGCCACCGAGGTATCTATCTTGTGGGGACTTGTCAAATTCTCGAAGGCATGAAGGACTATATAGCGACCCACTTCGGTACGCAAAAGGACTGCGCTCGTGAGCTGGGGGTAACCCCGGCCACGGTGCAGAACTGGATCAAGAAGAACCCACGCGGCATCTTGAAACACGGCCCGGAGATAGTAGCCAAGAAGAACACGACGTGGCTACAACTACAAGGGGAGGTCATGTACCGCGAGCACGAGCTCCGCGACCTTGTGCCTATCCGAGAGACGTAACACACGCCTCTCATATCTTTACCGAATGCAGCGAGAATTTCTAGGGGTATGGATTCCCGCCCCAATATGGTTGGACAAACGCCTCACGCTTGTGGAGAAGGCCCTCCTCGCAGAGGTCGAATCTTTCACAGGCAACGGCAAGAGCTTCCACAAATGCAACGAGACCATCCAAACGGAATACGGCATCTCACGCAACACGATCGCAAGGGCATTCCGCAAGCTCGAACAGCTCGAGTTTGTGGAGATAAACTTCAACGGAAGGGTCCGCCACGTCCGTGTCCGTGCAGGCAGCATCCCCAAAATGGGGAGGCAGAGTACCCAAAATGGGGAGGCAGCATCCCCAAATAATACCTCTACTAATACCAGTAAAAGAACAAGAGACAATACATCTAAACACAAGGGGGTGGTGATGCCATTCGAGGACAAGGAATTTGTCGAGGCTTGGAAGAGCTGGAAGGACTACAAGAAGACCGAGCACGGCTTCAAGTTCAAAAGCCGGACAAGCGAGCAAGCCTCCCTCCATCAATTACAAACCCTCTCGGGCGGCGATTGCGCCAACGCCGTCCGCATCATTGGGCAGAGCCTCGCCAACGGTTGGAAAGGTTTCTTTGCCCTCAAAAACCAAACGAATGAAACAAGACGCCCTGGACCTTCAGACGGGTCACTCATTGAAGAACATCTCCGCCGCCTCGCGAATGACCCCCGAGGAGGCATGGAGTAAAGGCACAAACGTCATAGCGGCATATCGCACCGATCCCGCCCGCGTAGAGGCCACCCTCATCCTCCTACTCAAGGAAACACTCACCTACCTGGAATACAACAAGACCATCCGCTCGGACCAAGATTTGTTGGATGCCGTCCACCATCTACGGGACAACTTTCCCGAGATGAAGCTCGAGGAGTGGGCCATAATTATGAACCGATTGAAGACGGGAGAGTACCGCCCAGGGTACGAGCGTTTGAAACTTCCGGAATTATGCGATATATTCCAACAATATGGAGGGGAGAGAGCGGCAGTACGTGAGGGCAACTGGAACGAGTTGAAGAAACACGCTCCCGATCGCTTGAGCGACGTCCAACTCGACACCCTCTACGACAACTACAAGAAGAGACGTGTTAAACAAAAGGAAGAACTCGAGAAAGCCCGCGAAATCCAGCCCGTCAAAGTCGACGAAAGGGGACGGTGGAAGCATATCCCGTACCAAAGCCCCCAAGAAGAAGAGGTTCAACAGGAGCGCGGCAGTCAAGAAACTTGACTCCGTGTTCTCGCAGTACGTCAGGCTTCGCGTCACAGACTACAGAGGGATGGGGGAGTGCTACACCTGCCATTCGCAAAGATTTTGGGGCGAGGTTGATGCCGGACACTTCATGAGCCGCGCTTGTATGTCAACAAGATGGGACGAACATAACGTCCAATTCCAGTGCAAGAGGTGCAACGGCTTCCGGAGCGGGGAGCAATACCTCTTCGCCCAGCACCTCGACAGGGAGCACGGCGAAGGCACGGCGGAGGCCCTGCATATAGCCTCCAAGCAAATGCGTAAGTTCTCCCGCGAAGAGTTGGAGAGTATGTACCACCACTACAAAAGGCGAGTCGATGAGCTCCGGAGCACGAAAGGACTTTGACGCCTGGTTCTCCGAAAGCTACGAGGAACTCGTGGCCATAGGTCAACGCCTCCACCGGGACTCCCGTGACCTCGTGCACCACACTTACCTCGAATGCGTCGAGAGGATAGAGCGCAACCCCGAGGTGGTGCGCAACCTGCCCGGATACTTTCACCGCTCTATGTGGACGGCTTCGGCCAACGTCTTCCGCAAGCTCTACACCTTCCACCCGACGACAGAGGTAGAGCCTGTCAGCGACTACGACTTGAGCGAGGCGATCCGCAAAGAGGAGGCCCTCATCATGGCCAACCATCTCTCGTGGTTTGACAGAACGGTCCTCACGCTTTACCTTGAGGGGTGGAGTATGGCCGAGGTCGCCCGAGGGTCGGGCGTGAACGTGAACACCTTGTACAAGTCAATCGAACAATCCAAAAAAAAGCTCCGAGATGTTATTCGTAGACGCACACCGTAGGGCCGAGAGGCTCGCCACCTGTAAAGAATGCGAGCACTACGTCGAGAAGACGAAGTCGTGCGGGCCTCTTATCAAGGAAGCCTTCACGGACTCCCCTTTGTGCGGGTGTTATATGCCCGCCAAGACCAAGCTCAAGGTCGCCTCGTGTCCCCTCGACAAGTGGGAGGCTACCATCTCCCCCGAAGAGATAGAAGAGATTCGAGAGTTCCTCAACAGGGACAAGGACAAGCTCACCAAACAAGAGCTGACCGCCTTCTCTCGGAAGTACCTAAACGGAAAGGCCGCAAGCTCCTGTCCTCCATGCAACAGAACACTGATGAACAAACTTAAACACATAGTTGACAATGCCGATTCCCAAGCCTGAACCACAAGAAGAGATGCAGGACTACCTCGACCGCTGTATGGCGGACGATGTTATGAGCTCCGAGTACCCCAACAGAATGCAACGCCTCGCAATATGCGCCAAAGAATGGACCAAGAAATAAACACCAACGTGTGGATGATGGTGGGAGCCATAGAGCGACCAAGAGACCACGGAAAGAAAGCCGAGAAGCGCAAGGTCGAACGCGCCATAGATATGTGGGGCTACACCTGGGACGAAATCATGGACGACAACCGACAGGCGTACAGGGTAGAGGCTCGGATGATAATCGCGAAGTATCTTCGGGACAAGAAGTGGACCCTTAAAGCCATAGGCACATACATGGGGGGACGCGATCACGCCACGGCCCGATACAACGTCATCAAGTGCGAGGACTTCATCCATACGGAGAAGGACTTCCGCGCGAAATATTATCAATTCCTAAACGCATGACCCTCCGCAAAGTTAAACGCCTACTCAACGAGTGCGACGACTTCCTCGTCTTTACAATGACGAAGAGCAATGAAGAAACCGCCAACTTCGGCGTCTACCATAAAGACCCCGAGAGCTGGGAGATACTCCTTAACCTTGCCGTCAACGATTACCAGGTCAGAGAAACCCTACGAAACGTCCTCAATGCAGCCGATACATATAGAGCCGAGCAAGCTTCGGACGAGTCCGAGTAACCCCCGAGCCATCCGGGACAACGCGATGGAGAAACTCATGCTCTCGATTGCAGAAGACCCGGAGCTCATGGAGGCCCGTCCTTTGATTGTAAACGACAGGATGGAGGTGTTGGCAGGCAACCAACGTTTGAGGGCCTGTATAGCCCTTGAATGGCCCACCGTGCCTTGTGTGGTTGTTGACTGGGACGAGGCGAAGCAACGCCGCGCCATGATTAAGGACAACGTCTCCGCAGGCGAGTGGGATCAAGATATGCTTGCCAACGAGTGGGAGGTAGAAGAACTCAAAGAGATGGGGCTCAATCTTGATTGGGACGAACCCGAGGAGAGGGAGGGACTTACCGACCCCGACGACGTGCCGGAAGTACCGGAGGAGCCCACCACCAAACTCGGAGACGTATGGCTCTTGGGTGAGCACCGTGTCATGTGTGGCGACTCGACCAAAGCCGAGGACGTGGAACGACTTATGGACGGCGCTACGGCTGAAGCGCTTGTAACAGACCCTCCCTATGGTATCGGCATAAGCTCAAACCCCGTACGGCAGAAACACGAGAAAAAAAACTGGGATGCGTCGGCAGTAGAGCCCAAGCAATTTTTGGACATGGTAGAACAAGCAATTATTTGGGGAGGCAATTACTTTGACCTCCCTCCCGCAAAAGGCTTTTTTGTATGGGATAAAAAACAGCCCGAGAACTTTACGCTTGCCATGTGCGAACAGGCTTGGACCAACATTGACACCCCCGCCAAAATCTACCGTTTAAGCGTGACATCCTACGCAAAAGAACACCCCACGCAAAAACCCGTCGACCTCATGGAGTGGTGCATAGAGAAAACACAAGGCACAATCTTTGACCCATTTTTGGGTTCAGGGTCAACACTCATTGCCGCAGAGAAGACGGGGCGCAAATGCTACGGGATGGAACTAGACCCTAAATACTGCGACGTAATTGTAAAGCGATGGGAAGCATTCACAGGTAAAAAAGCCACACTATGGAAGCAATGAAAGCCAACAAAACCGACACCAAAAAAGAGGCGATGCTACAAGCCCTCGAGAGGTCGCTCGGGATCGTGACCACCGCTTGCAATGCCGTAGGCATCAACAGGTCCACCCATTACGAATGGCTCAAGAGAGACCCGGAATACGCCCAGGACGTCCGAAACATCGAAGGGCGCACCCTGGACTTCGCAGAGAGCCACCTTCACAAGCTTATCAAAGAGGGCAACCCAGCCGCCACCATCTTCTTCCTGAAGACGAAGGGCAAGCGTAGGGGGTACGTGGAGAGGCAAGAGATAGAGGTGGCAGAGAAGAAGCCCCTCTCGTGGTTCACCGACGACAACTCGAGCGTCTCATGACCAAGAGGGAAAACAAGATACTCGTGGCCCGCTTGCTTAACGAGCGCGGATTGCCGTTTGAGTTTATGCCCTCGGGTCAATTCAAGGTCCAAGGCATCTTCTATAATTACAGGGCCAAGAGCTACGCCAAGGGTGGGGAGTGGTATCGCTTTAATTCTCACAAGGACTTTGTGAATAGTTTATGATTGACCTCCGCCACATTGACTGCATGGAGTACCTCGCCACCTGCGAGGACAACGCGTTTGAGCTTGCCATTGTAGATCCGCCATATACAAACAACATCCAAGGTCTTAAAGCGGGAAACAATCGGTCACACTTTAATTACGAAGCCTTGTCGCAACCACCAACATCATCATATATAAACGAGCTTTTTAGGATTAGTCACAACCAAATAGTTTTCGGATTTAACTATTTTCTAAACCTTATGCCTGCGACCAATTCTGTTTTGTGTTGGTGGAAACATCAGAACGGGCATTTTTCGGAATGCGAATACGCATGGAGTTCATTTGGCAAAAGCAGGTTATTTGACAGACCTTATCAAAAAGACATTGGCAACAAAATCCACCCAACGCAAAAGCCTGTCGAGCTGTACGAGTGGCTTCTCATGAACTACGCCAAGGAGGGCGACCGCATCCTTGACACGCACCTCGGCAGTGGCTCCATTGCCATCGCTTGCCACAATCTCGGGTTTGACCTCGTGGGGTGTGAGCTGGACAAGGACTACTTCGACGCCGCAAGCAATCGCCTAGAGAAGCACAAGCAACAACTCCGGATGTTTTGAGGCAACCCGCCACATACTACCACGTCAAAACTTCAGACGCCAAGGTGCAGGTCCACCAAGGCGGGACACGTAGCGGCAAGACCTACTCTATACTCACCGCCCTCGTGGAGCTATGCCACCGCAACGAGAACGCGGGGTCAGTCATAACCATAGCACGGAAGACATTCCCCGCGATCCGTGCCTCTGTCATGCGGGACTTCTTCGAGATACTCGAGAGGGAGGGAATCTACGACGTCAACCTCCACAACAAGAGCGAGGCTACCTACGTCCTCTTCGGAAACCTCGTGGAGTTCATCAGCGTAGACCAGCCCGCGAAGGTCAGGGGCAGGCGCCGAAATTTGCTTTTTTGCAACGAGGCGACGGAGCTGACCTTGGAGGACTGGCGGCAGCTAATAATGCGTACTACAGGCATGGAGGGAGGGCCCACAGCCATCATCGACTTCAACCCCTCGGACGAGTTCCACTGGATATACGACCACGTGCTCACAAGGGACGACCATGAGTTCTTTCAAACCACATACAGGGACAACCCCTACCTCACGCCCAACACGGTGGCAGAGATTGAACGCCTACAAGATGCCGACCCCGACTACTGGCGGGTCTATGGATTGGGAGAGCGTGGGGTAAGCCGTGCCACCATCCTCACACATTATAAGCAAGTGCCCCAGGTTCCCGACGGGTGGAAGCTTATGACCGTGGGCCTCGACTTCGGATATACCAACGACCCCACCGCCATCGTAAAGGTCTACACGGACGGGCATGGCTTCTGCCTCGACGAGATATGCTACGCCACCGGACTCACCAACGCGGACATCTCCCGCACCCTCAAAGAGGCCGAGGTGGGAAAGACCATGGTAGTGGCTGACTCGGCAGAACCCAAGAGTATCGACGACATCCACGGCCACGGCATCAACGTCCACCCCGCCCGCAAGGGTAGGGACTCGGTGCGCTCGGGCATCGACTTCCTACGCTCCCGTCCTCTCCTTATCACAGAGAGAAGCCTCAACGGCATCAAAGAGCTCCGGAACTACAAGTGGAAGGAGGACAAGAACGGGCGTCAAATCAACGAGCCCGTGGACGCCTTCAACCACTTCATCGACGCCACGCGCTACGCGATCACATGGAATCAAACGAACCCCAACTTTGGGCAGTACGCCCTCGGCTAACTTCAGGAAACCAAACCTTTGAACTCAATAAGATATGAAGCTCCGCCTTCCCGCCAACTATTCAGACCTCACACTCAAGCACCTCCAGGTGTTGGAGACATCGACCGACCCTGTGGCACGGGTGCAAGCCGTCACGGGTCTCACCTTTGCAGAGCTACGCAAGATGCCCCACCAACTTATCGCAGAGGCAGACAATCACATCGACCACCTGCTCTCTCGTGAGGTGTCGCACTTTCAAAAGACGCTCACCCTAGACGGGGTAGAGTACGGCTTCATTCCCGACTGGGCAACCTTTAGCGCGGGGGAGTGGATTGATATGGAGTCCGCCACACGGGACTTTTGGAAGACGGCCACCAAGGCCATGTCTATCCTCTACCGACCCATCGACAGGAAGTGGGGGGACAAGTACACCATCGCCGACTACACGGCCAATGAAGACCCCAAGCCTTTCGAGGCTATGCCCGCTCCATCTGTGGCGGGTGCGTTGCTTTTTTTTTGGACTACCGAAACCGAACGACGGAGAGCTATGGAGTCCTCTTTAATCAACACGGCGACGGAGGCGATCCGTTCTATGACAAGTGGGAATGGTATCCGGCCCTCTACTCTTTGGCTGGGGAGGATGTTCTCAAGGTGGACGAAGTCACCCGCCTCACCGTCGGCCACGTATTCACCCACCTCGCCTTCCTGAAAGATTTGGAGTACAAGCGCAAACAAGACAAAGCAATGGCCCGCACATGATTACCTTCAACAATATCGTCTCCAAGTTCGAGGAGTTCTGTACGGACCACTTCTTCATCAAGACGTTCTCGTATGGCTCTCCTGCGGACGTGGACCTCGACAAGTTCGAGCAGTACCCCCTCCTCCATCTCGTGTACACCGGAGGCGATTACAACTCACCCAAGGCCAAGACCTACAACCTCGAGGTCTACATCCTCACCCTGCCCCCTTCCGAGGCAGACAAGAACGCCCAACAGAAGGAAGCGATAAGCGACGCGGAGCAGGTAGCCGAGGACATCCTCGCGGACATTCAGAACGGAGGCAATATCTTCCAATTCGGGTTCATGTACGACCTGGTCAACGCCTCGGTGACACCTTTGGAAGAAGAGAAGAGCAACGCCCTTGCAGGGTGTCTCCTCGATATGGCCATCCAAGTGCCATATACCTACGACTCGTGCAACGCTCCCCTCACGGGAGTAGAGCCCGAGGGTAGCACCACCCCCAGTTTCAAGGCGCGGGGCCTTCTACGGGTACGCGAAGAGGACGGAAGCCCGGACGTGTTAAGCGTGGCCACCATGAACGTACCGAACGGATCGCTGACCGACGACGGAGACGGGGAGATATCCTTGACGTTTGACAGCTTGCCAACAGGGTCAGAGGGGCAGACCCTCGTATACCAAAGTGGCGCGTGGGTCGCAGGGTATCCCATATCGACAGGGCAACAAACCATCTTCAAAAGGTTTAGCCCGTCAACACAAAGGACGCTCAACGTCGGTTTGACCACTTGGAACTTTGGCGACCTCTTGGGGGGTAGTGTCACCTTTGACAACGCTATCCGGGCAGGGGCCGCCTTTGGGTTTAACTCAACGGGCCTGACGCTCCAAGCCTCTCCCATTACCGCAAACAGCGACGTACAAGTGGAGGTGAAGTACGAGATAACCTTGGACACAGCGGGCACGTGTGTGCCTTCTATAGTCAACAAGACAGGCTTCTTTGGCCAAGTTGCTATGGCCTTCCCAACCCATACGGCGGCAGGGACAACTACCCACACCGTGACAAGCAACACAACGCAAAGCCTGTTCTACCAACTCTCGAATACCATAGGCTTCTCGTTCTTTAGCACGGTGACAGGCACGTACCGCATCCACTACATCAAAGTCACAATCGACCATGCATAACCCTTTCGAGTTTACCGACGAAGAGAAGGCCGCCACAACGGGCCAAGAACAACTCGCGATGTTTACGCGCTTGGTCGACTTCGTAAACGAACGCCTCGCCGAAATTGAGAGCTTGCAGACAGACGTCGAGCAAGCCAAGGACGATATCGAAAACATCAAAAACCCCACCAAATAACATGGATTTTATTTTGAACAACTGGGCTGAACTCGCCCTCATCGTAATTACGGCCGCTGGCTCAATCACGGCGCTCACTTCAAGCGAACAGGACGATACTATTGTTGACGTTCTCAAGCGCATCCTTAACGCCGTCGTCCTCGGACGCTCCAAGAAGTGAAGGAGACGGATTTCCAAAAGGTTCTCGCGGAGTTTGCCGAAGACGTAAACAACGCCGCCAAGCGTACCCTGGGCTCCCGCACGATCGGGAAGAATAGGAGCTACGGCGTGGCCTCGCGCTCCTTGCAGAAGTCCCTGACATATCAACTGAAAGGCGACCGCGTTTCTTTCGGGTCTCCCCTGCCTTATGCCACCTTCATCCATTGGGGTGTGAATGGCACGAAGAAGAACCGCAACGCGCCCTACTCGTACACCAACAAGCAACCTCCAAGCACCGCCTTCTACGACCCCAAGAACCCAACAAAGGGATGGCTCTACAAGAAGGGCCTCCGCCTACGCGATAAGGACGGGAAGTTCATCAAGCAAACGGAGAGCCGACTCAAGAGCGCGGCCTTCCTTATCGCTCGCTCAATCAAGCGCAAGGGTATCGCGGGACTGAGGTACTACTCTATCGCCTTGGAGAGCGTCGTCCCACAATACACCGAGAAGCTCGGCGCGGCGTTGGCAGAGGACGTCGTGGGCTCCCTTAACTTCACCTTTGGCAACCTGACAATCAAGACCAAATGAACTTCTCTTTTGATACCCAACAAATAGACACCTCCGCACCCGTCCTGGCAAGACGTGCCACACGCTTGAGGTGGAGCGATAGTGATAACGACCCCATAGACGCATGGCTCGTCAAAAGATACGATGGCACCTATGCAAATCCGACTCTAAATTTTCGGGAGCAGTTCTATGTCTCACCATACCAAACCAACAACCGCGCGGGAATCAACCTGGAGAACTTTCAAAACAATGTTGCCTATAACTTAGGGGCGGCACAGTTCACCAACGTTGACTTCCCAGCCGGCGGCGTTATAGGGGCAAGACCTGCTGGAAAGACGTTTGGGGCGTCATATCAAAATAATGAGACGACCTTCGAGGTTTACTCTGTCACGGGAGGCACGGTGTCCTCGGTTTTAGGAACCTTCACGTATCGCCCCATCACAAGTTCCAAAGTCCAGCAAAAAGACCTTACAAGCGTCTACCTTTTGGAGCAATACTATCCGGACGACGCAACAAAGCAAGGCTTCCTCACTAACCGCCCGGTCTCCACCGACCACACTCGATACGATATGGCCGTAGAGGACGAGGCTATGGTTGCCCTCTTTCAATTTGAAGAGTTGGACTACGTGTACGCCACAGGAAAAAACCTCAACAACTGCGATTGGGCCTCTATGATATACCGCGCCAAGCTCAACGACGGGACAACTCTCACGGCCCATACCATGAGCCTGGGGGTGACGCCTCCTGCCGGATATAGTAACTCCCTCCTAAACGTCCCCATAGGGCCGTACAATATGCGGGATTTCGTGTGGACGGATGCAACCTTCAGCACCCAAACGAGCGCGTGGGATTACATAGAGATACAACCTTACGACGGGGGCACGGCCCTCGCCTTACCTATTCGAGTATTTAAGGACTGCCGACCTATCAAGCACTCACCCGCCCAGCTCATGTTCATCAACGACCTTGGAGCACCCGAGTACCTACGTTTTGACGGCAGGGTAATAGATAGGTTTGACACCGGATCGAGAGATACCTATAAGTTCAACGATGGAGATTTCGCGGTGGCCAACACCTATGTCTTTCCCTTCTATCCTCACGCTGAAGTGCCTCAAAGCAAAGGGACGCAAACGCTTGTACTTTCAGAGGACTTCTTCACGGATAACGAGAGAGAGCTCTTCAAGCAAGCTATGACTTCAAGTCAATGTTTGGTTAGTTTCAAGGGCACTTGGTTGCCGGGCTTTATATCGACAAGCACCTACAATCATGAAGAATCGGCCTCGCGCCTCCTTCCTATCCGTTGCGAGGTTCAAATCTTAAACGATTTGCTATGTTGACGCTTGGGCTGGGGGGTCAAGGTTCAGCATTGAAACTCTTGGACTTGTACGCGGACGAGCCTTTTGTCTTGTCTTTGCAGTACAACGACGTGCAAAACATTCAAACCCCGACAGGTAGCTACTCTCAAACCCTGACAGTACCGTATGGTACTTTGACACCCTCACTTGGTCAAATTTTCGAGCCCGGATATATACCCGCAGGAACAGAAAACACGGACAACAGAACGCTCTTCTTCAAAAAGAGATACCCTGCGGTTCTATATACCGGGGGGGCCGTCATCATGCAGGGCTTTGTGCAGGTCAAGCGTATGGTGGAGACCGACGGGAGGAAAGACGTCGAGCTTGTCTTCTTTACTGAAAACCTTGATATCTCAAAGAAGGTAGGCGACAAGAAGCTCTCCGACCTCAACCTCTCGGCGTACAACCACCTCCTCAACTCTACCAATATCCAACAATCTTGGACACTATTTGGAACAGCGCCTGGCCCGGAGGTGCGCTATGGACTTATCGACAAGGGTTTCAACTGGTCCTTCCCTGACAACCCCCCATGGGCTGAAGACGACGGACTATGGCAAGGGGAGCTCACGCCATACATGAGGCTCAAGGAACTCATCACTCAAATCTTCACCGATGCGGGTCTTACGTTCGTGTCGGACTTCTTCGATACGGCGGACTTCAAGAATATGTACCTGCCCGCATACAACGGCAGTGCCTCGGTGAGTGAACAGGGCGAGACAGACAACACCATTGGAGTGGGATTGGATGGAGACCAAGACGGAACCTTTGGACTTGGGAACTTGCAGATGCAGGAGACCATCACAGGGGCAAGCGATCCGGGCAACAACTGGACCGCCGCCGGAGGGTACGACTACACCGTACCCTATACGGGATATTTTGGGATGAGGTTCCATTGCCGTTGGAGTTTGGGGGCTACTGCCTCGCACTATGTCAAGGTGTACCTATACAAGAACGGGGTGAACATCGCCACCCTGGTGGACACCACACAAACGTCCGCCACTTATGCAGGATTCCCGGCCTTTACCCGTTCGGGTTCTCTGACTTGGGACGACGTCCTTTTTTCGGCGGCGGCCAACGGAGGGGTGTTGAACAACACATACGTCCTTGGAAGTGGATTTTTGTTTGAGGCTGGGGATGAGATTGAGATAAGAAGACAAACCAATGGCGCGTCCGCCAAGATTTTTGGAGGAGGAACAGGGACGCCCGCAGTAGGACAAGAGAACACCACGTCCTTGGAGATTTTCCAAGTCTCCGCACCCCTCTCCGGGCAGACGGTGGACATGGCCCTCAATATGCCGGACCTCAAACAGATGGACCTCTTGCTCTCTTTGCAGAAGATGTTCAACTTGGTCTTCATCCCAAGCGGCATCCCGAACCAATTTATCATCGAGCCCCATGACGACTACTTCGCCACAGGCACGGAGTACGATTGGCACTCCAGAGTGCACCGGGACAAGAGCGTGACTATGTACCCCACCACGGACCTACAGGCCAAGGAGTACAAATGGACGTACCGCGAGGGCATCGACTTCATCTCTGACGAGGTAGAGAAGTCCTTCGACAGGGTTTACGGAGAGTACAAAGTAACCGACCCGGACAATGACTTCGCCACAGGCGAGAAGAGCCTCGAGACGACGACAGGCAACTACATCTTCTCCCTTATCCCAGGCTCTTCGTTTCCTATCCATAGGAGCCTACAACAAGACGGAACGGGGGTAAAGAACCCCCTCGCCATGATCGCGTATTGGTGTGGCCTCACCGAGAACTTCGGAGAATGGTATTTGAGAGCTGACGACGGAACGACGGCGGCAGGTACTAACTTCTTCCCTCTGTTCTCTCCGTACTCTGCGGACCTGCCAACCATCACAGACAACGACCTCAACTTCGGGATGGAGGCGGCCTTTGTGCGGCAGACGTGCAACCCCTTGAATACCCTCTATTACAAATACTGGAAGAAGTACGTGAGGGAGTTGTACTCGGAGGACTCGCGTATCTTGGAATGCACCGTCCAGCTCAACAACCACGAACTCCTGACCTGGAAGTGGTCCAACAAGGTCTACATCAACGGAGCCTTTTGGCGCGTATTGTCGATGCAGAAAGACCTCTCCTCCGAGGCAGGGGTAAAAATCAAATGCCAAAAGGTACTCCTCGACGGCCCCGACTGCGCCGACGTACCGACCTCGTTTGTTCCTAAAGAGAACTACATCCTCTTCAACGACTCCACGGCGGGTTCTCCTGACTACGGATCGGAGGAGTGCTGCACGAAGTACGGATACCGGTGGATGGCCAACACGACACCCATCGGAGGCGTCACCCCCGTGAACCTATGCCGCTCAAGAAACCAAACAATACAACCAACGTGAAAGACCCCAAGCATATCATGAGAGCCGTGGACCTACTCCAAGCGGCCAAGGTGAAAGACCCTCTCCCGCGTTGGCTCGTCCCCTTGGACTACGCCCTCGCGTGTCTATACCTCGCCTCCTTCTTTGGCGTTTGTATCTATCTCCTGCATAAACTATTCACATGGCTGTAAAGCAAGAAGTCGTCCTCGAGTTTAACGCGGACACAAGCGACGTACAGAAAAGCCTCTCAGGTCTTGACAAGGACTTCGACAAGGTAGGCAAGTCGGCCAACGATGCCGCCGAAGAGGTGGAAGGTTTGGCGGAGGCTACCGAGGATGCCGCAAAGAATACCGAAGACCTCGGGAAAAATTCCAAGAAGGCCGGGTCGGATATGAAGAAGGCGGGCAAGACAGGGGCCGCAGGGTTCAAACTTGTGGGGACTGCCATCAAAGCCACGGGCATCGGTCTCCTGGTTGGCCTTGTGGCCAAGCTCGTGCAGAAGTTTACGGAAAATAAAACCGTAGCGGAAGCCTTGGAGGTAGCCTTTGCGGGGATTGGTGCAGTCATCAACGTCATCGTGGACGCGGCGGCTCCCTTGGGAGACCTCCTGATCGACATCTTTACGAACCCCCAACAGGTCATCGAAGACCTCAAGGACAAACTCACCGACCTCTTTGGAAGCCCCAAGGAGGCTTTGCTCAACTTTGCCAACCTCCTAAAGGAGAACATCATCAACCGCTTCGAGGGTTTGTTGGAGCTCTTGCCCCAGCTTGCCGAGGCAATCAGTTTGGTATTCGAGTTGAAGTTTGCAGAAGCCGCAAAGACGGCGGCTGACGCCGTGGGCAAGGTGACTCTTGGAGTAGAAAACGTCACGGACAAAGTAGTCGAGGCCGCAAGTGCGGCGGCTGACTTTGCCGCGCCCTTTGTCAACTCGGCCAAGGAAGCCATCGACGCAAGCACCCTCCTCACACAAAAGCAACAAGCCCTCCGAGATGCACAAAGGGAACTGAACGTAGCGACCGCAGAAGGGGCCGCAGAGGTGGAGGAACTCAAGAGGCAGAGCGACGACCAAAGGCTCTCGACGGAGGAAAGGATTGAAGCCGCCACACGAGCCGCAGAAATCAACCAACGCTTTGCAGATGAGAACGTAGCTATCTCTCAACAGAGAGCCCAGCTACTTCGTGAGGAGATAGCCCTGCAAGGAGAGACCGCCGAGAGGTTGGACGAGTTAGCAAGTGCAGAGATTGAAGCGGCCAACGCCGCACAAGCAAGCTCCACGATCCAAACGGAACTACAAAACAAACTCTTCGCCCTCAACCAAGAAGCCATCGCGCAACAAGAGGAGAAGATAGCCCTCGATAAAGAGGCCGCCTTGGTCTTGGAGGAGACGTTAGCGGAAGAGGCAAGGCTAAAGGATGAAGCGGCAAAAGAAGACAAGGACAGGAGGGACAAGGAACGCGACGAAGAGCTTGCCATCGCCGAAGAAATCAAAGCGGCCAAGATAGGTATCGCAAGGTCGTCCCTCGATGCGATTGCGGCCATCAACGAGGCATTCACGGGAGAGAGCGAACAGGAACAGAAGAAAGGCTTCGAGAGGAGCAAGAAGATTCAAGCGGCCCAAACACTAATCTCGACCTATGAGAGTGCTGTCCAGGCGTTCAAATCGTTGGCGGGTATTCCCGTCGTCGGTCCTGCCTTGGGTACTGCCGCCGCCGCCGCCGCAACCGTGACGGGTTTGGCCACAGTGAAGAAGATAAACCAACAACAATTCAACGGGGGCAGTGAGTCCGCTGGGCCTTCCTACTCGGGTGCGGACGTCTCCGCTTCCGTTGCCGAAGTACAACAGACGCCACAAGCCCCATCCCTCGACCTCGGGTTCTTAGGAGAAGGCGCACAAAGTCAGGTCATAGAGACCTACGTCATCTCCGAACAAGTTACCTCGGCACAACAGGCCAACAAGAAAATCCAAGACCAAGCAACACTATGAGAATCGTAGAACTAATCATCGACGAAGACGCGGAGCTGTATGGCATCGACGCCATCTCTCTCGTCGACCGTCCCGCCATCGAGCTCGACTTCATCGCGCTCAAAGAACAGAGGGTAAACTTCGCAGAAGCCGACACCGACAAGCGTATCCTTGTAGGCCCTGCCCTTGTACCCGACAAACCCATCTACCGCAAGAACGGGGACGACGAGTTCTACGTCTACTTCTCCAAGGGTACGGTGAGGAAGGCGGCGGAGCTTTACCTCAAGCACGGCAATCAAGCCAACCACACCCTCGAACACGAGCACAATATCAACGGCCTCACCGTGGTAGAGTCGTGGATGGTAGAGGACAAGGAGAAAGACAAGTCGAACTACTACGGCCTCGACGTTCCTGTGGGGACGTGGATGGTAGCCGTCAAGGTGGACAACGAGGCCATTTGGCAAGAGTGGGTCAAGGAGGGCAAGGTCAAAGGCTTCTCCATCGAGGGGTACTTCGTCGACAAGATGAAGAAGAACTCGGAGGACGAGATGCTCTCACAACTGGCCAAGGCGATCGTGAAGACAGACAAGCGCACCAAGTCAGGCACGAGGGTAGTCATGGAGTCTTACTCGGACTATCCGGACGGCGTGAAGAACAACGCCAAGCGAGGCATCGAACTAAACGAGAAGAACGGCAACAAGTGCGCCACCCAGGTGGGCAAGGTGAGAGCCCAACAACTGGCTCAAGGTGAACCCATCTCTTTGGATACCGTCAAGCGCATGGCCTCCTATCTTTCACGAGCAGAGGAATACTACGACGAGGGCGACACCTCCGCGTGTGGCACTATCTCGTACCTCTTATGGGGTGGGAAGGCTGGCCTTCGGTGGGCCGAGTCCAAGCTCAAGGAGGAGCTGTGGGCGGCGTTGCAAAAAGAACTCGGCTCACAACTTCAGGAATGACCTCCCCAAATACTCATATTAAAAACGGGCAAACCATGACAATCCAAGAACGAGTCCAAGACGTATTCAACCGCTTCAATGTCAACCTCACCGTGAGCGAAGATCCGCGCGTAGATTTGGCAGAGGCGGTCCTTGAAAACGGGACAGTTATCTACACCGACGGCGAAGACTTCGCAGAAGGTGAGGAGGCGTATATCATCAACGACGAAGGGGAACGCATCCCTCTCCCTCCTGGGGACTACGACTTGGCCGACGGTGGCCGTATCTCCATTGGAGAGGTAGGCAAGGTCTCAAAGGTGGACAAGCCCGGAGGCGGCGACGCCAAAAACGTAGACAAGGGTACGCCCAACATCGACGTGACCAAGCCCGTAAAGAAGAAGCCCGCACCCGACGCAGGTGGAGGCGATGCAGGAGGAGGCAAAGGCGACGCCGGAGGAGGCAAGCCTGGCAAAAAGAAGAAACTCACCTCGGAAGAGGACCAACCTAAAGACATGAAAGTCGAATTTAACCGCGAGGAGGTTTTGGCCGTCCTCACCGATCGCTTCCCCGACTTGGGAGAAGAGCTCGCACAAGCCATCGCCTCGGCAGTTGCTGACGTCTACGCCCCTGAAGTGG
>Ga0209535_1000441_pt1 | contig 29087 bp, 45 predicted proteins | sample LinPmetageLP28_FD_184041 | JGI IMG/M metagenome (GOLD analysis project Ga0209535, IMG submission 184041) | Marine viral communities from the Pacific Ocean - LP-28 (SPAdes) (version 2) | ecosystem: Environmental > Aquatic > Marine > Oceanic | place: Pacific Ocean | collected 2009-08-22
ATTATTATAATAATTTTTCATCTGCCTATGTTTTTCGATAGGCATTTCGCAGAGTAACATTCCTTCAATTCCAATTGATCCTGCCCATTGTCCGTGATTGATTGTCGGAAACAACGAATCTTTCACACTATCGGCAGAGCGTGGGCTCCATCCCTCACGCATACGTTTGTACACGTTGTCTGGAGTCTCTTTACCCTGAATCGAGGTAGCTATCCATCGTTGGGTATGACCTGGACGAGGTTCTGGTGCATCCAACAATGATGGTGGTTTCCATGCAGTATCTGGGCGTGATTGCTCATCACGCATGGAGGATCGAGTTTCGTTTGCTCGCACGTTTCTTTTCTCAGTCATGACTGGCTCCTTTGCTGACGTTTGATTTCAGCCTCGTATTTTTTAAGACTTGATTCATCTGTAATTCCAAGTTCACGAGCCATCCTAAGTTGATCTTGCGACATACGCACTCTATTGCCCTTATAAGATGAACCACCTGTAGTTGGTGCAACTGGCTGTCTACTTTTTGTTCTAGCCTTACTTGGACTTGGGTTGGAGTTTAACTCAGGAAATACTTTTTGTAAACGATTATTCAAAACCTGATAATATTCATCAGATTCCTTATCAAATCCTTCGAGCTCCAGTTGAACATCAATGGATCGAGCCATAGCTGTTTCTCGTTCAAAACCTGTTGTATTGAACCAACGATTTTGCTCCCACCAACCCATAGCCTTCTGGGGAGTTGGGTTCTGTACAGCTTGCTGTGCTCTGCCAACAGTTGGAGACTGAGCTTGTTGCGACCTTTGTTGCTTCTGCATTTCTGCAATACGCATAGCAGCTCGCATATCAGCCATTTGCTCTTGGAAGTTGACTTGAGCTTCTGTGTCACCTTCCTCAACTGCCTTAGTTAAAGCAGCCTTAGTTTGAGCATAGCGTTGGTTAAACGCCTTCTCGCTGTTTTGAGCAGATCCCTGTTCAAGTCGAGCAAGCCTTGCATTGAGTTGGGCATTTTGCTCTTGGATTTGTTGAGCTTGGATCTCAGCCTGTCTTCGCTGATCAACAAGTTTCTTAATCCTCTTTTGAACTTTAGGTCCATAATCCTCTTCTTTGTCTTCACTCGCTGCCTTTTCTTCTTCAACGATATCTTTGACTTCTTCAACAGGATCATCTGTTATTTCAATTTGGAAATCTTCAGGTTCACCTTTAACCTTCTTGATCTCATCTTCAATTTCATTAATTACATCTTCATTTGACATGGTAGCGTCCTTCCAAGTTATGTCGCTAAGTATGCAGTGACTTCAGAATCTTCTGGCAGAATTGACGTTAATTCATCGTCATTCAGCAAAAGAAATCTTACGCCATTGATTGTTACTTTCTGGCCTGAGTATTTGCCGTAAGTAACTCGACTACCAATTTCTGGAATATTCATTTTCCATGATGACCCAGTATCACGATCCTTAAATGCAAGATCACCCATAAGAGCAATACGACCATGAGCTGTTAAATATTCCTCATTGTCTTTAGAAATCGTAGGCAGATGTATTCCACCCTTTGTTTTCATTTTTACTTGATGGGGTTGTACCAGAACTTTCCAATTTAATGGAATTGGTAGTTGGTCAGTTGTGACCGTTGAATCTGTTGATTCGTCTTTATATTCATGTTGATGAGACATGGTCATTCATCCTCTTCATTTAATTTGTTTAATGTTTCGTTGATAACCTCAGAGGCTTGTTCTAAACCCTCCGCAATACCCACGTTCTTCTGATATGACTCAAAATCGGAGATCCGACCTTGAACCAGACTTTCAGCTATTTCTAGCCTTCTCTCCTTCAGATTCTTTTTTATCTGATTGAGTAGATCTGTTACTGTCATTTTTCACACCTCCTGACATAGAAACGCCAGTGACATAGACAGTTACATCTTTTTGATGCTCTGACATTAGTATCCTTTCTTCTTCATTGGTTTCTTTTTAGCCATTGGCTTCTTCTTTGCCATTGGTTTCTTTTTCATACCCATAGGTTTCTTTTTACCATACATTTTTCTTCCTCCTTTCATTAATTGACCAAAACTACTTCTATTCATTACACTTGACCACCAGATAATTCACGAGCGAGCAATCGTAATGTCTCAATAAAACTTTTATCAAGCTCTTTGGCTGCTTTTGCAAATTGCTTGGGAGATATTTCGTCTGGACTAATATTTCTACGTTCTAGAAAGCTCTTGGCAGCTCTGATTTCTGCTTGTGCTACTTTTTTTATTGCTGCTCGTGCCATATTTAACCTTTACCGCCTATGTAGCCACCCACCACACCAATAACGCCAGTTAGTGACATTTGAAGCAAACCTATTACGCTTTCGTCTAATGCACCACCGTGTTCATTTGCCATTTGAAATTCATCAACGACTATCAAACCAATAATGCCCATCAAACCTACGACTAATACTAATACTATTATATCTTTTATATATTTCATTTACTACCTACTTTTTATTTGCAAGCGAGGAGCCTGTTAGAATTGCTCCAAATGCAAGATGAAACAACCCACCACCCAGAAGTGTAAATGGCTCATGTTGTCCTGTTAATTTTTTCATCAATTCCATTTGAACCATTGGCTCCTTAGTTGAATTTATAATCTCCATAAATTGGGAGATGTCTGGTCTGTTTAATCCCCACCAAACTGGGCAGAATAGAAAGTCATAAAAGCAAATGACTAAATAAAATATAAGTGCAGTCCAACGCCACGTTATTGTACTTTTTTCATGTGCGGTTAGCTTCTCCATTTAAAGACAAGGTGGTGTACACATAGCTTTATTAACTCCATATATCATAACGACAAAAAGTATTGCCAATCCTAATCCAATCCAAATCCATTTGTTTTTCATCACCACGCCTTACACGACCAGTATCGTGCCTTTGTTTTCGGACCAGGATTGTCACAGTTATGTCGTGCTCTAAAATTCTTTCTACGTCCTTTTTGGTTTTTCTTAATACGCATATTGGGATCACCAAAGGTCACACGTTTAACTTTATCACCGTCTGTCACATATACGACAGACTTCTTCTTGCCATAGCTTGTCTCACCTTTGGCAATTCTGCGAGGTTTGTTTAACGTAACTTTTTTACCTTTGTATGTTGCCATTACTTCTTATGAACCTTTTGCACCTCAAAAGATGCTTTCTTGCTTGCACTCTTATGTGGCTTGTATCCACCAGTTGGATTTTTCATTAACTTAAAACCATTACCAGACTTCATCCAATGAAATCCCTTGGGAGCTTCAACTGCTTTTTTTGCCATTATTTTTTCCTTTTCTTTGCATAAACTTTCTTGGCAGATGTCTTACGCTTTGTAGCAGCCTTTGCACCTTTTGACTTACACTGTGCCATTGTTGGCCTACAATATGGATAGCCTCTTTTGGTCTTGGTTCTAGACTTACGTCCACAAGGCTTGCCAGTCTTGCAGTCAACCCATCCCTTGCCTTTGTTCTGACCAAACCAGTCTTTCAGGCTGTTGCCACTACTTTTTTTTCTTGGCACTTTTTTTACCCCAATTTTTCGCACCTACCTTGCGACATTTAACCAAAGCTCCAGATCCATAGGCAGAAGGCCACGTTCCACCATTTCGAGTGTAACGAGCCTTTACCTTTTTATAACAGGCATCTCTCTTTGGTTTTTTCTTTGCAGCCATTAGACGCTTTCTCCCTTATGGTATGCCAAGATTAGCTCTTCGCATTGGGGTTAAGTTCTCTAATGCCCCTATGCTACCTCTAGAGCGATTGGTGAGCTGTGTAGCATTATTCTCTCGAACTCCCCCAGTATCTGTAGGTCTGATATCTTCTCTAGGGAGCCCTCCTCCTCCAGAAGACTGTCGAACGCCCTCTCCAGAAATGCTCTCTGCTTCTGGGAAGGTAAATTTACTCTTTCCTGACCCAAAACCTTCAAAACTCTCTGAGAGTATTCTTTTTGCTGCTCCTGCTCTGTCACTGTCATTTCCTCTCCATTTCATCACTACAACGTCAGGGAAGCCTCTGGACTCATCCCACCCAGTGCTTCTCCAGTATGATAACAACTCATTATACTGTTTTTCTGTGTTTTCTGCAAGAAATATATCTTTATCGAAAGGAACCTTGCCTACAGTCTCGAATCCATAGTCTTTATATATTCTTGGCAAAAATCCATTAGGGTATTTTGCAGATGGTACGGCAAATGCATCCAGTATAGTAACACCTTCCTCAATTGCCTTGCCCATAATGATTGGAATAGATACTCCACCTGTCGCAAGCTCATTGGCAACAACTCCAGTTAAAGCCAAGTCATTTGGTCCTGTCGTAATTGGACTACCACTAAAATCATCGACCCAACTATAATCAGGGTTCTTTTTAATTCCAAAGAATACATCTGTCGGAACAGCTCTGCCTTCACCTGTCTTCCCACTTAGTTGGAAGTATTTTACGTCACCTTTTTTGATGGCTTTTGCATCAACTTTATCTAGAGAGACACCGCCAGCGTTTCTATTAATTGCTTCTTGAATTTTTGCAGGAGATGCACCACCTTGATTAACTGGAAGCCCAGTATCGATAAACTCTCCACGTTTACCCATAGATATAAGTCGAGATGTTGTAGGATTTAATGAAGCAGCATACCCGATAGATCTTTCCATTATATCAGCCGTTTGGGGTGTAATAAGTTGTTTAGGGCCAGAAAGATCAAAAGATCTTTTATCTCTATTTGCTGCTTCATCTTGTACACGAAAATCAAGTTGTGCGTTCCTACCTCTGCCACCACGACTTAATGCCTCTATGTCAGTTAACGTGCCTCTCTCTTGAAAGAAACTAGGAAAAGCTGCAGGTCTTGATACAGGGTTAGCAAACCTCCCAACAACGTCTAAACCTGCTCCATATCGATAGCTTGGATGAGGCATAACCCCTGCCTCTTTTAAGTCAAGCAAGCCTGACAATCCACCCTCACCAGTGCGAGGTTTCAAAACAAGTGTAACATCGCCTGGATTTTGACCTGCTAACTCTGGCTGTATTGTTTGATCCAAAAGCCTTCTAACATTTGGGGCTCCCATTGCCTGAAGTTCTTTACTTGCCAACTTTTTGGAAATTGCACTTCTTGCCTCAAAACTTAGACCTTGAATAAAGCTACCTATATCTTGATCGTCAAAAGACGTAAACTTTGCAAGTGGCTTTAACTGATCTTGCTTTGTATTTAATCCTATATTCCTAATAGCATCATTCATAGCTGACAGTGCATTGCCACCAATTCTTCCATCTCGTACAAACGCCTTAGTTGTCTCAATCATTGTCTGGACTAACGATGCATTGCTTTGGTGAGCAGCATCTCCCATTGCTGACACATAAACAAAGTCAGCAGCTGTGCCACCTTTTTCTGGAGCGATAAGTTCTCTTGCCTGTTTTGGTCCTTGGCTTACCCACCCAACGCCTTCTACAAAATAACTTTCTTGGAGAGGGAAGAATGGACCTCCTAGTAGCGGTTGACCTTTATCTAACTTAACGCCATCAAATTCATCAAACACTTTTCCTGCACGAGTTAAGTCAGCCTGTGTACTTGATACAGTTGAACCTACAAGGGTTTGGGGATTTATGACTGGTAGGTCTGCATAGCTCGATACTAATTTACCTGCACCTGCATCCTCTCCAACTCTTGTAGTTTTATTGCCAACTGCTGCTATATTGTCTGCAATTTTTTGTGCGTTTTCTTCTCCAAGCCTTTCCACAAGGTCATCAGAAAAATCAACTTGTCTTTTTGGTTTTAACCTAACATTACCACCACTCATTCCTAATGCATTCGGGTCAACCTCGATCCTATCAGCAAACTCAAGAGCACCCCTAGCTGCACCAGAAGCACCCATAGAAACCCCTGCGAGAGTATCTTGTACTGCCCTAGATGCATTATCAGCAATAAGTTTTGCTGCTTCAGGTGCTTGTTTTAGAACTGGCTTTAGTGCAACTGCTCCAGCGACAGGCAATGCTGCTAACGCTGTATTCGTAAGACCGCCAACAACATCTCCTTCTCGAAATGATACACTGGCATCTTCAAGTGGAATTATAGGATTAAACAGCTCATTAACCGCACGAAGTTTATCTGGAATACCTGTTGGTCCCAAATAATAATCTAACGGATCATCAAGGTACTTCTTAGAAAAATCTTCTAATGCCTGTCTTCTAGCTTGACCTGCCTCTTTGGAAAGAAAGTCACCAATGGCAGTAAAAAACTCCATTAGGCTCTTCTTTTCTTCTTAGGTTTTTTACGCAACGCCTTTAGGTCAGCAGCAGTGATCTTTTTCTTATTACCTGCAACTGCAGCTAACTTCTTCTGCTTTGGAGAGTATTTACTATAAGGCATATTAGCCTCCCAGAATTTTATTCATCATTGCGTGGACATCGTCACCAGAACCGACTTTCATGATCTTGACCTTAACGTCAGATCCATCGTGATGCATATCTTCTTCCATCATTTCCTCTTCTTCGTACTCATCGCCAATGCCATGTTGCATCTGGTGGCATAGCAATAAAAAGTTGACGAGCTGATCGTCAGTCATTTCCAGACCTTCAGTGTCGTGAGCAAAGCCCATTTTCTCCATGAAGAGTTCAGCATTCTCTTCCATGTTTTCTACATTTACTTCAGCCATATTAGCCTCCTATTGTGTTGGACGTAACCGTGGACGGACGGATGACGTTACTGGTGGGTTATTCATGTTAAACATACGCTCTTGCTCTTCCTGAACCATACGATTGAACTCTGCATTATCTCGAATGGCTTTTTCAGCTTCAGTCATAGTAGATCCAGAAGATTCCATCATAAGTTCATCTGGAGTGATTTCTCCACTAGCAACTCTAGCTGCGTAGGTATCTGGTGTCATTTTCTCCATGCGATCATCAACCTGATAAGTTCCCATGTCCTGAACAAGCATACCAGCATTAATAGCTGACATTCTTTCACGTTCAGTCATTTCCACTGGGTTGCCATCAACCATATATGTCATGGTATCTCCACCATCCATCATGCCACTAAATGCATTGCCAATTTTTTCTAGAATAGATCTAATGCCCATAAACTCAGGCTCAGTTAAACCTTTTCCTTGGGCAACTCTTGCTTTTGTTGTCTCCATACCTTGGACAATATCTTTTGTGCCTTCTGGGTCCATCTGCATAAGACCTTGTTGGGCTGACGTAATCATGTCTATTTCTGCCTGAGATACAGCTCCCATTCCTTGTGGACGCATTGGTGGAGCCATGCCTTGCATCTCCATGTCAGAGACTGCACCGCCACCGCCACCGCCCATAAGCGATTTACGATATTGATCAATCTCCATGTCAGAGACTGCACCAGTGCCACCTAACAGCCTGTTCATTTGTTCGATTGTTTCTTCAGCCATATCAGCCTCCTTTTATCAATAATTAAATAAACCTGCGTCCAACTCTGGATCGTACAAGTCAGTGTAAGTTGTGTCTTTCACAGTTCCGTCAGGGTTGAGTGTCTGCGTCCCAAGTAGGACATCTTCCTCACCGATCTTCAGTGATGTTGGATCTCCACTTGTTCTTATTTGTCCAACTGCATCAGGATTTAGCAATGCACCATCTGCACCATAATAAAGTTTGGTTCCGTCTTCTGCCTCAACAACTCGAACCATTTCATCAATGCCTTGTGTCGGTTGGTTAAATCTTGTGAGGTAACTGTTTTGAAATCTATTCCAAAGACCTCCAGATTGACCACCATAGAAATCACCCATTACATCTCGTGTGCCACGAACTTGGCGTGTTATTGGGCTGTCATCAAAGACACCAACACCGCCGCCGCCACCGCCGCCACCAATGACAATGTCATCACCACCGCCACCAACGTATGGATCTATGATACCATCATCTATTGCTTCATTTACAACTACTTCAAAAACGTCATTAGTAATTTTTTCATCACTATTGATAAACTTATAACCACCACCCTCTGCCACGGTAATCATCTTGCTATCGTCACCAGTTTTTAACAGGTGGTCTTTGCCAATCTCATTAAGAATTGCTGCACCATTAACAGGTAGGTCTGTTGTAAATGCTTCACCAGTTACAGTATTTCCACTTAAATCAACATATGATCCTGTTTCGGCTAAATCTTTACTCATGTTGTAATCAGCAGCATTTGGATCAGTAGACCCATAAAAATTCGTGTCTGCATTTATAGTCGCTGGATCTTGCCCATCATACGGAACAAATAAAGTTCCATCAGCGTTTGTAGACATACTTGCCTCTTGGCTTGGGTCCAATCCACCTACAACTGTGTAAGAAGCCTCGCCATCAGCCCCAGTTCCTGTGTATTCCAATATTGGTGTATTACCTTGGTTGTCAGGTACGTCTGGCATTTGCTTACCACCAAGACTTAGCATATCAGCCTCCAACATTGAGTCTGCATATTCCTTATAAGGATTAACAGCCTCTACTCCTGAAGCAAGAATCGCTGCGTTCGCTGCATCAGCTGCAGCCTGTGTAGCATGAGCAACGCCATTTATATCATAGAAAACTTGTGTAGCAGAAGTTGTTGTTGCAGTTGTGGTATTACCACCAGTTGCATCATAATTCAGATTATATTTGTCCTCGTTAAAAGTCTTCGTATCGGCAGTACCAAGAGTTGCGACTTCCACCACAGTATCAACAGCTGCCTGACCTGCGGAAGTTACAAAATTACCAACAGCACTTCCTACAGAAGAGGCAATGTTTGATAGACCAGCTCCAATTGATTGAAAAAGATTTTTATCATCATCATCGTCATCATTGCTAGAACTAGAAGAACTAGATGATGATCCACCACCACCACCAAAAGTATCGCTCCACCAACCATACTGAGGAATACCGCCTGGTCCTGCTGTACCTGCTCCACCCAAGCTCTTTAATAATTCAGCCTCATCTGGGCGAATATAACTTAGCTGGTGAAACTGACCATTAATATTTGTTTCTCTTGGAATAGACTTTAGGGCTCCGTAATTTTTCATCCTGTGGCTGCTCCTTCTTGACTTGGCATCTCGTTAGGTTGTGACATTGCAGCCATGACATTACCCAACGCACCAAGTTTACCTTGCCTCATTTGCATTATTCTCTGCATTAAATATTCGTTTGCATCAAAGGGTGGCTCGTTCTGTGGTTGGTTTTCTTGTGGTAAACCGCCAAATGCAGCTGGATTAATAGGTCTTATTGAGGCTAGAAACTCATCCATCTTTCATTGCTTCCATTTGTAATTTAGCTGCGTTCTTCTCACGCTCTAACTGTAATTCAGCTTCTAGCTTTAATACTTTAGCTTCTAAGTCTGCACGAGCTTTCGCTGCATCGATCTCCATGTCCTGTCGTGCTTCAGCCTGTTTAATCTCAATGGAAGACTTCGCCTTGGCTTGATCTGCTTGTATCTGTGACTGAGTTCTTAACTTCAGAGCCTCTGCCTCTAACTGGGCAAGTTGCTGTGCATATTGCAGTGGGTTAGCCTGTTGTCCCTGTTTGCCTTGAGCTTGTATCGCTGCAATCTCTTTCATCTGTGGAGCTTCCTGAACCACTTGTGCAGCACGTTGACTAATCAGGCGATCAAGCTCTGGATTAATATCCTGAACCTTATAATCCTTATCAGCAAAGTCTGGAACTGGTGGAAGTGGCACACCGACACTTGCCTCCATGCGAGATCTGTATAGCAACGCAACGTGCTCCGCTATGTGGGCAATCAGTATCGGTTGCATGGCTGCAGCACCTGCATTACCTGCCAGTGACGGATCTTTGATAAACTGCATATGGACAGCAATGTGAGCCTCATGTTCTTGCTCGATAAATGCTCGAATAGGCTTGCCATACATGATTGCCATGTTCTCATCGATTGGATCTAGTCGTGGGGCATCTTCTGGTTTCTTCAGGATCTCATCGATATTTGGTATTCTAATCGCCTCATACATACGTTTGTAGGCTGCGTACATATCATGCATTTCAGGAGCTGACTGAGCCATCTGCAAGATAGCTTGAGCCTGTGCAATGCGTTGGGCAGAACTAAAGATGTTGGGGTCACTGACTGGGAGGATATCAATGCGATCATTGAAGTCAGCAGCCATGATTTCAGAGCTACTGCCTATCAACGAAAACGTAAACTGTTCAGGCAAGTTCTCAGCATTAAGATCAGCGATCAGCTTGAACTCTTGACCTTGAGCATAATGCAACCGTTTGTGAATCGCTGAGAAGGCTTTTGATCCTTGCTCAATAAGTGCGACTGTGGAGCCAACAGGTGCATTTGGATTTACGTCCCCAACATTCAAATCGGCAGTGCTTGCAAATCTCTGCCCTGCGTCTACGATAAATCCTAATAAACTAAATAGAGAACTACTTGGCTCCTTGAATGGCAATGGCATAATTGCCTTGTTGACATCATCAACCGTGGCATCGAGATCAACGAACTCACCAGGATTGACCTGAACCTCACCACCTGAAACTCGACCTCGTAACTTGAAGCCACCTTGCATATTGCTGAAGGCAGCAGAATCTAAGAGAGCTCGTAACGATCCAGTTGCTGCTTTGCCCAAACCACCAATGAGATGATATAAGCCAAAACCATAAAAGCCCAAACCAGGAAGGAACTTATAAGAAACAAACCAATCCCTCCTTTTTTTCATATCGTCTTCTTCACGCCAGTTTCTGCGTATGCTGACAATATTCTCATTATCGTAATCGACAGTCACAACGTATGGAATGCCAACAGCATTCTGATCGTCATCGTCAATGTCATCCTCGAAGTTGTCGTAAACGTGCATCTCAAGCAGTGTCATTACTTCATCTTGAGAATCATCACCGTACTGATCAACACCCTCGATATCACCGATTGTATCTCCAGATGGATCAAGGTCACCACCTGTGTCATCACTTGGCAGATAATACCCAGACTGGACGTATCGATTGTAGTCATTTTTTGGAATGCGGATAACGTGAGTATATCGAAGCGAAGTATAGAGATCCTTGCTTTCTGGAGCCACCACAAAGTCTTCAGCCTTTACAAACTGCGAGCACTGGCGATCCATAGTGCTATCCCACCAGACCTTCTTGAAAGTCTGACCAACCAGTGGAAGGTGAAACAGCATCTGATCGAGGTCAGGAAAATACTCAGGCATTTCCTGCGTAATCTGGTAGTTCATATATTCTCGAACTCTGCGAGACTGATCTTCGAGCTCTTCATTTGGCTCACCGACAATCACGGTCTTGACTGGACCACCTGACGGATAGAGTTCTGCAATAGCCTTCGCATTGAACTGAGTTGCAGCTTCTGCAATCATTGGATGCACAACTATTGATAAACCACGAGTGGCACGTTCATCCTCAGATTCTTCCATGCCACCGTCAGGATCTAAAGTCTTGAGCCCCTTTTTGTAGCGTTCTTCCCACTCTGATCGAGCCTCACGGTCATTGTTGTAATATGTGATTAGTGCTGATGCTGAGTTGTTGAGATCTTTGCTCGACATATCTTCAGCAAGATTTGCGTCAAAGTTGGTGTCTGTCTCGACAACATTATCGAGCTCTGGATCTCCGATTAAAACGTCATCACCAATTTCTTCAACTTGCAAATCATCAGCAGGAGCTGCTTCAGAGAAGGGAGCTATGGATTGTTGAATTGAAACTGGTTCTCTAGCCATACAGAGTTATCCTTCTTTTCTCTTCGTAATCATCTTCTTCAAAATCATTTGAGTGAGTAACGAACCACCCTTTTCTTAATCTCAGCCAAGCCTGAGTACAAGTATCCACCAAGTCATCGTGACCTTTTGGAAACTGAGCACAGGTGTCGATCAAAGTTTTAGCCCACTTTTTGTTTTTTGGAAAGAAAATTCTTCCGTCTTCCAAAAGTGCAGACGATGCGTGAGCTCGTGCCTGTTTGTCTCGATCAGGATTGTAAGCCAAAACAGGTAATCCAGATTGACGTAAATCTTGGAGCAGCGACTGACCTGACGCTCGTTTCTCAATCAGGATCGTGTCAGGCATCCACTCCTCATATGATTCTTGTGCCATCCTCCTGAGATCAGGATAGCTCACTCGATCATACCACATTTCGAGAACCATAGCGTTCATCTGACCATTCATCTTGAAGACACCCCAAGTTGTGCGAGCTGAGTAGTCGGCTGTCTCTTTGGTACTGAATGCAGTGTCATATGACTGGAGAACGTACTCAATATCTGGTAGGTCATCACTTTCCCAAGGAACCCACCACTCAGCCTTTAATATACCACCACCTTTTGGAGATGGACGCTGTTGGAGCTGACCAGCAGATGCATAAGAGCCCAGAGATCTCTCTAGATCTGTAACTGTCTTTTCATCCATGCGTTCAGGCCAGAGGAGCTCACCTTCCTTTGTGCGTGGATCTGTAAATCCCAGAGATGACCTGACTGGCGTAGGGTGACCTATTTCGTAGCGACTGGGCAACATCAGGTGATCCCAGTCATCACCAAGCTCTTGTGAGAGTATATGACCACATAAATCTTGCTCATGAAGCCTCTGGGCAATGATAATGAATGCACCAGTCTTTGGATCGTTCAAACGTGTCTGCATTGTCTGATCCCACCACTCCATGACAGAGGTTCTCATGGCTGAAGACTGAGCGTCACTTGCTGATGCAGGATCATCGATTAAGACGATGTCACCACCATCACCAGTAGCTGCAGCACCAACTGAAGTAGCTATACGATATCCAGTAGCAGAGTTCTCAAATCGACCTTTGGTATTTTGATCAGATGTCAAGGTAATATCTGGATAGTGAGCCTGATACCAAGGGCTCTCGATCAGCCTACGGCACTTGGTGCTATCTCTGATCGACAGTGAGGCTGCGTAGGATGCATACATAAATTTCATGGATGGATCTCTGGTCCAAGCCCAAGCTGGGAGTATGACAGCGGTGGAGAGACTTTTCATGTGCCGTGGAGGTATATTGATGATCAGGCGTTTGATATCACCCTCGATCACAGCTTGGAGGTGCTCATTTATTGCGTCTATATGCCAGTTGTTTAGGAATGGCACACCAGGCTCGATTGTAGCCCAACTAGCTTTCGTAAACGCCTTCAATGATCTGCGGTATTGCTCCGCTTTCACCTTTTCTAGCGTCAGCCCTGCTAAATGCTGCTTCAATAGATTTGAGCTGTTCATCAGGTATCCTTGTTAAATCGATAACGTGTTTTTGTTCGACAGTTGCTTGCACTTCTTGCTTATCAACCCACCCTGCTCTGTTTTTGAGATAGAAAATAATCGCAGTATTGTCTCGCTCCACAGTGGCATTCTCGAACAGAGCATTGGTCACGGCATCAATTCCAAGAGCCTGACCCCTTTTTATAGCTTCTGAAAATTCGGAATTTTCTGCCTGATAAAGCATGAAAGTTGATATATGAATGCCTAGCATTCCTGCACACTGTTCTTTCGTTAAACCCTTTGCCATAAGGAGTTCTGTCTTCTCAAGAACTTCTTCAGTGATCTCGAACTTAGGTCTACCGACTGGATTTTTTTTCTTTGCCATCTCTAACCTTTCTTGCAGTGGTAAGCTGTGTTTTTATTAATATAATGCAGAATCCAAAAAAAAGAAAGACCCACCGAAGTGAGCCTAGTTTATCGAGCAGTATTTTTCTCTTATCACATAGCGAGCATGATAACAACTCCAACGACAACAGCCACTGCGAATGCTATTCCTGCGAGTATTTCTTTTGTAAAGAAGATGAGATTATCTGGCTTATCATCGTGGATGGTTATGTGACCTCTGAGAGAGATTGCGATATGTTCACCAGTTTGCACTGGAGTTTCTCCAGCTTGTGTGTGGACAAATAGGTTTGGGCTCCCTCTTCTTTTGCTTGAGTTATCTTGCACCCACTGTGGCATATCTTGCTTTGCCTCGAAGCCTTTAAATTTCCAAGATTTAAGTATCATGATTTATTCCTTTCTTACATAATCATTGCGACAATTATTGTTCCAGCTATAAAGCCTATCAGTGATATTACCATTATTCATCCTCCTCGAATATTGAATTACCTACATCGATTGGCAATTCTATTGTTGTAATTCTGTAGTCACAAGAAGTACACACTCTCCGTCTTTTGACTGTTGGAAATCCATATGCCGTGTGTTTTCTTGAGTCTCTTGCTTGCATTTTTTCATTACACTTTGGGCAGTGAGTTACAGCTAGGGTCATGATGCCTCCTCTGTTTCACTAAAGGAAGGTATTGGATCACTGACTGACTTGATTGAGCACTCTTCACTTTCGAGCTGATAGTTTTTGTGATTGTGACAGTTATCAGTGAATAGCAGATCTGGATCTTGATCATCCATATACTCATTTATGTAATTCTTATAATATTGATCCTTAGTGCATTCTGGCTGATCCATTGGATCATCTAAGGTTTCAATTTCACTTTCGTGATATGATCCGTAGGTATCATCCACAAACTCAATGAGGTCATCCATATTGATGGAGCATCTAACTTTGTAGATTTTTACATCAGTCTTTTCGATTGTTAGATAGAGATCCATTACACTGCCTCCTCTTCATAAAGATCAAACTCTTGGAAATCACACCAATCATAAATGTCAGGAGCTCCAACATCTCCATCTCTTTCTACCTTACGAATACCAACACTGGTTGCACCATGAACAGTTACCCACTGTTCAGCGAGTGTATATGCGTGAGTAATGCTATCGGCATCAATCTCTTTAAACCGATCAAGCTTTGCCATATTGCCGTTCAACTCAACGTGAACAACATATTGATGCGTGATCATGGGATAGTCCTGATCTTTAGTAAGTCGAGCTAACCGACCAATTGATGCTTCTTTTGAAGTTAGCCATTTAACAGAGTGTGTCATTTTTTCTTCCTTTCTAAATGGTGGGGATTATTTTCCCCACATATCCTTTGCAATTTCTTCACCAGTTTTGTTTGGATTGCGGATCAAACGATCACTGATCTGTAGCAGATCGTCTTCGTCTTTTGCGTAGATACCTACGTTTCCGTTTTCGTGCTGTACTGCGTAGCAATCGTCACCAAAATCAACGATGATGTTTGCAGTGTTAAAATCGATGGTGGTCATTCTTAGTAGCATTTTTTCTTCCTTTCTAAATAACTATAACTAACCCTACTATACTGTATATAGTATAGCAACCCATAATATCAATAAAATGTAAAAAAAGTTTTCAAGCCAGATTTAGCTTCACTGGCATATACCAACCCTTCCTTCGATCTCGATCACCTTCATCGAAGTTTCTCTCCCAACGTAGGACATTCACTTCATCACTTTCTTCAGATGCAATCATGCAAGCCACCATGACTGCGATTGGATCTCCACCTCCTGCCCAGAGCAGATAGTCATCTGGACTAAATCCCTCCATTTGCTTTCGAGCTGTAGTGATAGCCTTGCTTGGTTCAAACTGTGGTTTATCTTCAGGCTCAAAGATTATCTTGAGCTTACCATAGCGAGCTGCATCAGATAGATCTGGAGTCCACCCAAATTTATTCTCTCGTGGTCTTGTCACAATGTAGACTGTGTTTGTTTCTGTAGTCATGTCGTTTCCTTTCTCGAATACTAATTACGTCAATTTGTCTTATTTATGGCATATACCAAATCTGCCATAATTCCCTCTGCTCTTCTTCCTTATTTATATAGTATATATTATTATTATTATTATTATTACTATATATATGTCATACTGTCATACCCACCCCTACTACCCCCCACCTATGGGTATGGGGAGGGAGGTAGAAAAGTGCTCTATAGTGTCTGCCAATATGACATAAATGCCATAAATACTTTCAGCCTTATTTTATTGGGCGATAAGGCGGTTTTCGCACTGTCATAAATACTGTCATTAATACTGTCATAAATACAATTCGACATTAATTGCTCTTATAATTTTGTTTCTTAACCACATTGTCTTTATGCTTTTGTATTATCTCCTCAAAGTTTTCTGGTCTTGGCAGTGGACGGAGCCACTCATCTTTTGATTTCTTATAGAAAATGTGTTTGCCTATTCGCCTAATCCTTTTGAGCTTATCTGCCCAGTAGGGATGGACATCATTGTTATGATAGTGAGTAGCCTCAGATCCGATCACACTGATGTAATCACCCTCCCTGATCATGAGTTCTGCGAGAGCCTTGGAGGTTCTCAGTGAGTTCTCTTCTCGTGGGTAGTCTGACTTACCATCGCACCACCAAGAGAACTGACAGCCTTCTGAGTTGTCTTGGAGGACAACCCCACAGATATCATTTGGGTAGTGTTCTGAAGCAACTCGATTGAGCGTGACTTCTGCAATTGCGATTTGACCTTGAATTGGCTCTGACCTCGCCTCAAAGTAGATATTAAGTGCGAGACACATAAGTGCTGTTTCTAACATTTGTTTTCCTTTCTTATTTATGCCAACCGTCTAAGACAGACTGTGGCAATTCTTCGTTCAATCTTTTTGGATAAGGTTTAATTAATTTTTCTATAGTTTTGAAATGCGTTTTTTTTGTCTTTCTATCTCCCCTGAATGCAAAGTATCTACCTTTGGAATTTTGTTTTACCTTTTTAACATCTGGATGATGTTTCTTTATTTCATCTAATGCAGTCGTTCCGAATCGTTGACGAATGTTTCTAGATCCATACAGCTTTCTGTTTATGACCCAAGCATCACGATCACCCTTCCTGCTGTTAACATTTTTATTAGCATCTCTCATGCTTCCAATGTAATGAAATCCACAGGCTTGATATATAGTTCCGACTTCACCTGCCAGATCATCTACAGTCGCTGTCACAACTTCATATTTGGCTGGCAACATTTTCATGGATTGTCTTATTAGTTTAGATGCAGAGTGTGGGTGAGCCCAGTGGACACAAGCACCACGATTTAATAAAATCATCTTACCTTCAAAGCCATACTTAGACCAATCTGCAGCAGCCCTTCCCTGCTCTCTTGCTACTTTGCCCAAGTTCTCTGAATACTCTGGACCATAACAGACAACACCACCACAAACATTATCAAAGAATATTCCGTAGTAGAACCAATTTATAGCAGCCAAACATCCTAGCCACTCGTATTCTTCTATAATAGTTTTTGCCGTTTCCTGTGTTGTTTTTCTTACAACTGCCTTTGAAATATCTGTATCGACATCATCCCACCAGTTACCAAACAGGTCACCAGATTTTGTTTGTGCTACTTGCTCCCTGACAATTCTTTGGTGAGCCTTCATATCACAAGATCCATTTAACTTTAGTTTCTGTAATGTCTTTCTTCCAGACAAACCATGCGAATGCCATGACCCCTCCAGATTTAAACTTGCCATCGACATTGAATGACAGTCTCTTCGAGAACACCCACACAGTAGCTGGTGGATGCCTACTAAAGAACTCACCACGTTTGATACCCTCAAGGAACTGTAGACGCACTAGGAGAGCTAATTTGGTTGCTCCCAGATCGAGTGCCTTCTGTGCAAACTCGTGAGCCAAACTAAATGGTGGGTTGGTTATGATACTTGGTGCAAGCAATTCCTGCTCGAACAGGAAGTCTCGACCACTGCTTCCATATCCATAATCAATCAGGTCTGTCGATATGACAGTGTGATTTCTTCTTTCAAGCATTTTTGATATGGCTCCGTCACCACAGGCTGGCTCCCAGACATCCACACTAAAATACTCACGGTTTAAGAGAGCCTGTGTTGCTGAGTCTGGAGTGGGATAGAAGTCATTTGTATTTCGCTTTTGACTTCCATCAGATCCAGTAATTTTCAGGAGTGAGCTCATAAATTACCACCTTGGAATTTGACAGATTTAACTTCTGGCTCTGGTTCTTTTGCTGACAGCTCTCCACTACAAGCTAAATAACCTGCACCATCCACAAAATTGTCGATATTTTTTGGGTTCGATCTGACACGAGCAATTTTTAAAAGTGCCATCATTACCCCAACATCTGTAACGTTGATGTAAGAACCTTCTAAATAGCAATTCCACAAATCAGCTATCTTATCGAAATTTTCTTCCAAATCTCCATGCTGCTCTGCACGATCTTTAGTGATATATTGCTTTGCCGTATCGAGGATATCTGCTCTTGTATACTTGGTCATTTTTTTTCCTTTCTTTAATTTATCTAAATCCCACTTAGCCATTGGGCTTCTCCTTTAATTTAATGGTGGAGCAAAGTAGGCAAAACGTGGTCTACCTCTCACTCCCTGATTTTGATCTCTACACTCTATTCCCTTATCAGTCTGGAGTGCATCGAGAACGTCAGCACGTTTGCGTCTATCCATATTTGCAAATGCTGAGACACCTCGTGAGAGCTCACGCTCTGTCATACCACCCAGACCAGACTTTTCGATACGAGCATAGACTGCCTTGCACGTTGCCTCGAATGGCCCCTCCGACATATTGGCACGAAACATCTCAATCGTTTGTTTGGCATAGTGATCGACATAATCAATACTCCACTGCATGGCATCTGAGCCGATTGCCTCTTGACCCATTGATCGAGCTATGATGAGAGACAGTCGCATGGCAACTTCTCGACTACGATTGTACATGGGCTCCAATCCAGATCCAGTCTCCTTCTTTATTGCTGCCACTAACTTCTCTTCATAACCTCTCAGGAGTTTCTTTGCTTCTGGAGTAAAGAGAACCTCTATGGGATGCGGTGGTAAATCATGGATATTGCCACCATCGAGGTCACCAACCTTTGCGTGTGCGTGTTCCTTTGACCACTTCGAGAGCCGATCAGTAATTGATGAGCTTCGTTTTTCCTGAGACATCTGGATGCCAATTTCTGACTTCACAATTATGAATCGATTGAGAAGACCACTGGCAACATCACCACCTGAGATAGCTTGCATGAACTCAGACGGTGTAGACATACCAACTAAAGTAAGAGATGGACGTTTGACCACCTTCTCTAGCTTCTCAGCCTCAGAGCTCTTCATAGTATTGGTAGCGTAACCTTGCTGTCTCAGGACACCATCTTGCCGACCAAAACACTCCATCAGGGATGTTAGGGCATCTGCTTTGTGCTGATTTCCACGAGCAGCTGCCGACTTGAGTTGCCGACCAAGTTCATCGACTACAGATACATGAGTTGGCTTTTTGGTGAGTGTCGATAGGACACCTGCACCTGATGTATATCCTGCTGGACCTATTAACTCTTCGAGGTCAGCCTCTTCGAGTAGATCCTCAAGCACAGACTTTGTGTGTTCCTTGCCTGACCCAGTCTCACCGATGTTGAGGAAGTACAGTGAGGTGAAGTTGCGTTGGTCAGTGACCCACCTTCGACCCATCACTACAGATCCAAATGCCAACGCTGCCTGAACACTGAACTGAGGTTGAGGTTTGATAGCAGTTGTGGCGTAATAATTAACGACATCTTGGAGGACACCAGGAACACTGAGTAGATGTTCAGGTACAGTATCTAGTGGGTCATCAGATGTCTTGGAGGGCTTGGATAGAATACTATTGGCAACCTTTGCTCCATGCTCGATGGCTTCTCTATCGTAATCATAGTCAGGCTCCTGAGTAACATTAAGCATCTGGGCAGCTTCCTTGACTGCCTTACTTGTGTTGCCCATGTGCTCAAACTGGAGCCAGAGCTCGAAACAATCAAAAGAGTGATTGCCAAATGGATCACTGGCATGGTGTGAGAATGCTCGACCATCCTCGAACAACTTAACCCCAGCGAGTTTGGACGTTGAGTTTGGAGACAGGTATCTATTCTTGAATGTCTGCTTATATCCATACTCGACTAATAGAGTGTGCATATCATGAGCCTCGTTGAAAGCATCGATCACTGAAGTGCTATCACCTTTAGGTCTTTGCTTGCGAGGTGGCTGAAAGTCAGGTTCTTTTTTCCAAGGACAGACCTCCATCATTTGAGGTCTTATCTTTTCCCACTCTCTCCAGAGTGTCAGGAGTTGTGGAGGGAGCTCTGGCAATCCATCAAAGATAGATCGACCTGCCCATGAGTATGGACGGTTTGTATCTGGGTGAATGCTTGGTGGCAGGACATCTTGAACCGCCCCAGCTCTGAGCTCGAACACCACTTCAGTCTTTCGAGGATCTTCTTTGGTAGGCCACGATATCTTATGTGTGATGAGATCTGGTGGAGCCTTGAAGATCAGCTTGCCACGATTTTCTCTGCCAATAATCTGGGGAGCTGACTGCATCAGTTCTGAGAAGTCGATACCAAGAGATTCAAAAATCAGTTGAGTATTTTCGACACTGTCTATGTCAATTGCACAAGTACCAGACGCACCATGTAGTAGACCCACGTTATGATTTGGGTTCTCTTCATAGTAGAGCCTCGCTTGCTCTGGATCACTTAAAGCTCTCTCAGGTTTCTGCCAACCAAACTTAGTTGGACCTTTTGTTCCTGGTGGTATGGAAACTAAGAACCAGCCCAGCTTTGAGCAGTAGTCTTGGACTGGGAAGTTCATTCTTGCTCCTTTAGGTATTCACTCAGTTTCTTCCATGTGGTCAGGCTGATTTGCTCGTTGCCTAACTGCACTTGTTTTACGGTTGGGTGAGACAGCCCACACTTGTCTGCAACGACTGTAATTCTTCTGTCTTGCAGAGCCTCTCGAATTTCTGTGATGGGTATTAATTCAGTCATTTTTCATCCTTTTTTACAAAATGTGCAAAAACATCTTTACAAGGTAAAATATTTTTTGTAAAACGATTTTTGTAGAGAGAAGTAGAAAAAGAGAAAAAGAAAGGAAATTGCGATGAGCAATATCGATGGACTTGCCTCCCAGTGGCTAGAAGTAAAGGCGTTAGAAAAAGACATTATTGCAAGGCGTCATGCAATAGAAGAGCAGATCACCACAGCGTTAGAAACAAAGGGTGAAGGCTCGATCTCCCACAAACTCGAAGCACACAAGGTAACTTTAAATCAGCCTGTGTCTCGCAAAGTAGATGCGATAGTTTGGGACAAAGTTAAAGACAAAATTCCAGAAAATATGCACCCAGTGAAAGTCAGTGTTTCTGCTGATTCGGCAGGGTGCAGATATCTTGCTGACAAAGAGCCACGGCTCTGGGCAAAAGTTGCCAAGGCTTTTGAATCGAAGCAAGGCAAAATCGGAGTTAAGGTGGAGGCTCTTTGAGCCCCACTACTTATTTACCATAACTGAAAAAGGAGAAGAAAATGGAAAGAAGTATTGATGAAATTTTAGACGAGGTATTTGCCCTCGTATTTGGGAAGGACTGGTAATGGCTATAAATCTTAAAACGCTATCCAAGCCAGAAGGTCAGCGACCTATTATTGCTACCCTCTTTGGTGAAGGTGGAATGGGAAAGACTACACTTGCTAGTATGTTTCCCAAGCCAGTTTTCATAAGAACAGAAGACGGTACAGCCTCACTGGTGGGCAATAACGATGTTAGCCTGTTTCCACTCGCCACAAGCAGTCAGGACGTTCTGGACGCTATTGAGGCTCTGGCAACGGAGAACCATGACCACAAGACATTGGTGATCGATTCAATCACTCAGCTCGCCACAATGATCGAGAGTGAGATTGTTGAGGCTGATCCAAAGGCAAAGTCTATCTCTCAAGCAGGAGGTGGCTATGGATCTGGATATGGTCAGGCATCTGAGCGACACGCACAGATTAGGGAGTGGGCTGGATCTCTAGCCTACGAAGTTGGAATGAACATTGTGTTTATTGGTCATGCCGACACAGAGACATTAACTCTGCCTGACATGGACCCCTACAATCGTTACTGTGTGAGAATGCACAAGAAGAGTATTCCGCACTATACTGATAATGTCGATCTGGTTGGACTGATCCGACTGAAGACATTTACCAGAGGTGATGGCGATAAGAAACGTGCCATCTCCACAGGTGAGCGTGAGATCTTGTGTTTTCCACAGGCATCGAGCGTCACTAAGAATCGGTTTAATATTACCGAACCACTGCCATTTACGTTTGATGGCGGTAATCCTTTTCAAAAATTTCTAGCAAAACAGGAGAAGTAGAATGGACTTAAATGGATTTAATGCTCTGGAAGTAGAGCCATCAACAACCTTTCAACCACTGCCAGCAGATTGGTATAAGTGTGTGATTACGGAAACTGAGGAGAGGGTAACCTCGAAAGGTGACGGATCATTCTTGTTGCTATCAATTGAAGTGATTGATGGTGACTACAGTGGACGTAAAGTTTTTGATCGTCTTAACCTCAAGAACCCAAACTCTACAGCCGTTGAGATTGCCCAACGCAGTCTGTCGAGTATCTGTCGAGCTATTGATGTGAATAGCCCAAAGGACAGTGCAGAGCTCTGTGACAAGCCTATGATGGTAAAACTATCTGTCAGAGCTGCTAGTGGTGACTATGAGGCATCGAATGATGTTAAAGGCTATGAGGCTGTCAGTGGTGGAGTTTCAGCCCAAGCTGCTCCGTCTGGTGTGGCATCTAATGGTGCATCATCGACACCACCTTGGAAGAAATAGTTCTGTTGAACGATGGGGTGGCACTGTTCACCCCATTTTACATGAATGAAAGGAATAATAATGTTTAGATATAAATATACAATTGGTTATGTACTATCAATTGTTCTTGTTAATATAGGGTTTGTTTTTATAACGCCTATCCCACTTTTGGGAGAAATGTTTCCACCAATGTCATTAATTGTTGGAGCCATTTTTATTCTTCGAGATTTTGCTCAAAGAGAAATAGGTCACAGAGTTTTAGGAGCAATGGCTGTAGGTGCAATCCTTAGTTACTTTATGGCTGATCCCTTTATTGCTATCGCTTCAGTTGTTGCTTTCTTTATTTCAGAAATAGTGGATTGGGCGGTTTACACTTATACCAAAAAACCACTTGGGCAAAGAATACTTTTATCTTCAGCTATAGGAACTCCAATTGATAGTGCTGTATTTCTATTAATTCTTGGCTTCTTTAGCCCTTTAGGTTTCTTGCTAATGACAATTGCAAAGATGATTGCAGCTGTAGCTATTTGGTGGAGACTAAAGTGATTCATTATCATGGCACACCAATTTCGCCTATTGCAGAATTGCTTACCCTATCGGGTAGGCACTTTTGTGTCAGCCATATGAGGCCAGACGATGTAAAACGGTGTCATGATATTGGGCAGTCTGTCATGTTAGATAATGGAGCGTTCAGTAAATGGAAATCTGGAAAAGAAACTGACTGGGACAAATACTACGAGTGGACAGACAAGTGGCTAGACTATCCGACTACATGGGCAGTCATACCTGATGTCATTGATTCAGGAAGCCAAGAGCAAGATGCATTGATAAGAGAGTGGCCTCATGGACAACGTGGAGCCCCAGTCTGGCATATGGATGAACCATTAAACAGGTTGCTTTTATTATGTGAAACTTGGGATCGAGTTTGCGTAGGATCAACTGCTGAGTATGCAAAAGTATTGTCTTCCCCTTGGTGTTTCAGAATGGATGAGGCTTTCAATCAGGTAGCCTTAACATTTAAAAGAATACCTTATTTGCATATGCTCAGAGGGATGCAACTGTCAGGTATGCAATGGCCTTTTGCCAGTGTGGATAGCACTGATGTGGCTCAAAATCACAATAGACCTCAGAATACAGCTAGAGCTATGGCAGATCGATGGGACGCTATGCAAACGCCAGCTCGTTGGAATGTAAGAGCCGAACAAATGATAATGTTATGAACAGAAGGAGAGTGAAATGAAACGTAAGCAAGTTAAAAAACTTTGGCTAGGTAAGTTTGTCTCTGTCAGAGACTATGAGCTCAAGGATGCAATTCGAGAAGGTGGATTGATAATCGAGCACGATGGAGAGCAAATGAGAATGTCTGTCGAAGACGTAAAGCAGATCACGCCATCAGGAAAATTTCATAAAGCTAAGTTCGCTGGGAACATCCAGAGTTACCAATTGTGTGACATTACATGGAAGCCTACCAACGATGAGCAGAAGGAAATGTTTTAGATGAACCTTGAGAAGTTCGCCACTCCAGCCACGATTGAGGCAATTTACAAATACTACAAAGACAAACGAAAGAATGATCACAGACCACACTTGGGTGGATCACAGATTGGAAATGAGTGCAGTCGAGCTCTCTGGTATCAATTCAGACACGCATGGAGCCCACGTTTTGATGGTAGGATGCTGAGACTGTTTGAGACTGGTGATCGAGAAGAAGATCGAATTGTTTCAAACCTTCGAGGCGTTGGAGTAACAGTCTGGGAGAGAGATCCAGAGACTGGAAAACAGGTCAGGTTCACAGAGTGTGGAGGTCACTTTGCATTGTCACTCGATGGTGTAGGTCTGGGATTTTCGGAGAGCAAGAAGCCACACACGCTAGAATTTAAGACAATGAGCGAGAAGAACTTCAAGGCAATGAAGAACTTGGGATGCCAGAAGTCAAAGCCTGTGTATTGGGCTCAGTGCCAAATTGGAATGTATCTGGCTGAACTCGATAGATGTTACTTTTTCTGCGTTAATAAAAATACGGATGAGATCTATGGCGAGAGAATCAAGCTCGACAAGAAGGAAGCCAAGGGATTAGTTGAGAAGGCAAATAAGATTGTGTTTGCCGATACGCCACCTGATCGACTGAGTGAAGATCCTAGTTTTTGGCAATGCAAGTGGTGTAGTTACTGGGCAGTCTGTCATGGGTGTAAGATACCAGAAGTCAGCTGCAGAACGTGTAGTCATGTGACCCCAGAGCAAGATGGCAGTTGGAGCTGTGCCAAAGGCAAGCCAGTTGAGACTTGCAGTGAGCACCTTTTTATTCCTCAGATTATGCCAAAAGATTTTGTAGTTACGGATGCTGGTGATACGTTTGTGGAATATGAGGATCAAGACAGCGGAGAGATTGTTCGCAACGAGAATAACAGCCAAGCCATTTTTGATGAAAGGATGCGACATGGATAATAAAATAGAAGAAATTTTAGAAGTATTTATCGAGCTATGCCCAGATAAAATGACCAGTAAACAAATGTCGTTTGTGATTATTAACTTACTGATCCATAAAAATTTGGCTCACCACTGGCCTTCGATCCATTCAGATGTCGCTGAAGTTGTGATGATGTATGACAGTGCCAATCGTCAGGATGCGGTGAATGATGCCAATAAATTTCTAGAGGATATCGTAAATGGCTTTTGAGTTAAGAGAATATCAGCGAGAAGCTGTCGATGGACTGTATAACTATTGGGCAAGCAAGGCAGGTGATAATCCTCTGGTTGTGGCTCCAACTGGTTCAGGCAAGACAGCGATATTGGCACAGGTGATTAAGGATGCCATGAGCTATCCTGACACCAGAGTTCTGGTTGTGACGCACGTTAAGGAACTTCTGGAGCAAGGAGCCAGTGGATTGCTAAAGCTCTACCCAGAGGCTGATTATGGCATCTACAGTGCAGGTCTGAAGCAGAAGGTGTTGAACAAGCCAATCACGTTCGCTGGCATTCAGAGCGTCTGGGAGCGAGCATATGATATGGTTCCAGCTCCAGATCTTGTTCTGATTGATGAGGCACACCTACTGCCCAAGAATACTGAGACTAGATACAATCGATTTATTGCCGATCTGAAGATATGCAATCCAGACGTTAAGGTGGTTGGATTGACAGCCACGCCATATCGACTGGACACTGGATACTTGCACAAGGGCAAGGGAGCGATCTTTGATGGGATAGCTCACGACATTCCAGTGTCGATGCTGATGGATCAGGGATATCTGTCACCAGTCATATCGAAAGGTGGAATTAAGCAAATCGATCTTTCTGGCGTTGGCAAGAGAGGTGGAGAGTTTATCGAGAGTGAATTAGCTACTGCTGCCTCAGATCCAGAACTGGTGGAATCGACAGTTAGGGAAATCGTGACACTGGCAGATAAGAGAAAAAGTTGGTTGGTATTTAGCTCTGGAGTAAATCACGCACACTTGTTGGCTGATGAATTTGAGAAATACTTTGTCGATGTAGGTGTCGTAACTGGATCAGATAGCAGTGCTGTTCGAGAGAAGACGATTGCAGATTTCAAGAGTGGCAAGTTGCAGTGCCTGATTAACGTCAATGTTCTGACCACTGGATTTGATCATCCTGGTGTCGATTGTGTCTGTCTGGTGAGAGCGACAGCGAGCTGTGGATTGTACATTCAATGTATTGGGAGAGGCACGAGAGTAGCTGAAGGCAAGGAGAATTGTTTAATTCTGGACTACGGATCTAATGTCGAGCGTCATGGATTTATCGATCAGGTAAAGCCAAAAGATAAAATGAGTGGCGGTGATGGTGAGGCTCCAGTCAAGCAATGTGAGAAATGTCAGACGATAGTCCACGCAGCTGCTAAGATTTGTCCTGAGTGTGGATTTGAGTTTCCTGCACCACTTCTTAATCATGGATCGAGCTCGTATTCTGGAGCCATGCTATCGAGCCAAGTTGTGGCTGAGTGGGTGGATGTCGATGACGTTCTGTATTCGAGGCACAAGAAAGAAGGCAAACCTGATTCGATCAAGGTGACGTATTATTGTGGAATGCTCAGTGTCAGTGAGTGGCTCTGTCCAGATCACGGTGGATATGCTGCCAGTAAGTACAGAGAAAGAAAGTCTCTACTCAATGCCTATGCCGACACAACGACTGAGGCTCTGGATGAGGCACATTTCTGGAGAAAGCCAAGCAGAGTGATGGTCAAGCCATCCAGTCACAATCCAAAGTATAAAGAGATTACGAAATTTGATTATACCCAAGTGGAGAAAACGCATGAGGAAACGCAAGGCGGTTACGCTGATTTCAGCCTCGAAGATATCCCCTTCTGAGCATTCTGAGCAAGTTGGGTTTATCAATTGGTTTCGAGCCAAGTATCCACAGGTTTTGATATTCGCAATTCCGAATGGAGAAAAGAGATCGATCAGCGTTGCCAAGCGTCTGAAGATGGAGGGCGTGGTTCGAGGTGTGCCAGATTTATATGTCCCAGCTTGGAATTTATGGATTGAAATGAAGAGAGTTTCTGGAGGGAGACTTTCGACTGATCAGAGGCAAATGATCAGTTATCTTGAAAATATAGGTCATTCGGTTATTGTTGGCAAAGGTGCGACTGACGCATCTAAAAAAGTTTCGGAATTTTATTGTAAAATTTAAGAGGAAAAATTATGGGCAAAAAAATGAAACAAAAGAGGAAACAATGGTCACCTAAAGAAATGCAACTCCTGATGAAATACAGAGCTGAAGGTCTAAACAGCGTTGAGATAGCTAAGTGTATGGGACGATCTCAGAAGGCTGTACAGCATAAGATCTCAGAGATGCGTACTCCAAAACCTGTCCCAGAGACAGTGTTTCCTACTGAAGAAAATTCAAAGCCATTTTCATTAGATCGAAGTAAGGTAAAGAAGTATGCGATCTGGGGTGGTGCTATACTGGCTCTAGGAGCAGCTCTCTTGGCTGAAAGGCTTATTTAATGCACGACAGCGACTTGACAGCGTTTCAGGCATCTCAGCTCCAGTATCTAAAAACTGAGGTTGATAGGAAGCAAAATGAAGCCAATAGGCGTGATTCGTTTTCGAGTGCAGACAATGCATTATTTCAGGCTCGAAAGGAGTTAAGTGAGTTTTTAAGTAGCCTTCGACTGGCAGGTAAAAAGATATAAGTCTTTAAAAACAAACGATAATAAAAAAGTTTTCTTTCTGCCCTTGCAATCTCTGCGAGGGTGACTATATTAATATTATAGTTGCTGAGAAAGGAATACAAAATGGCAAAATTAGCGGATCAAAGAGTTGTTAAGGAATTAACAGAAAAAGTAATCGCAGAGATGGAGGCTTGTAAATCAGGCGGTAAATCTTGGAAGCCTAATTGGGTTGGATCACTTTCAGGTCTACCTTATAACTTCATCACCAATAATCCTTTGACTGGTGGCAATATGATGATTGCTCTGATGCTTGGCTCAGACAGTCGTTGGACTACTCCTAATGCACTCAAGAAAGCAAAGATTTCTTGGAGAAAAGGATCGAAGACAGTTTGGTTTTTGAAGCCTATCATTATCACTAAGGACAAAGAGACTGGCGAAGATCTCAAGAAGCCACTTGTCTTTTTCAAGCCTTACCCAATGATCAATGGTTCTGACATTATTGGACTAGCAGATCTTGATGAAACCAACACTGAGGTTGATCACGAGGAGCGTCACAATAAAGTTCAGGCGTTTATCGATAACCTTGGAATTAACTTCAATGAATCTGGTGAGGGAAGTTGCTACTACACTCCGTCAAAAGACAGCATTCATATGCCATACAAGAGCAACTTCAATTCTCTTGATGAATACTACTCAGTTCTACTGCACGAGATTGCACACTGGACTGGTCACAAGACACGTTTAGACAGAGCTGAGAAGACAAAAGATCTTTCTGACAATAACTACGCATTCGAGGAATTGGTTGCTGAGTTGTCATCCATGTTTCTGTCAGCTCACTTTGGGATTGATTTCGAGCCTACTGAGCAGAACGCAACATATCTGAACTCATGGCTCAAGGCTCTGAAGGGTGACGATGCATATATCTGGAAGGCATCCAAGTATGCCTCAGAGGTGGTCAACTACCTGATCCAATCTCAAGAGGAAGTTAAGCAAGCTGCATAGCAAAAATGGGGAGGGTAACCTCCCCTAACGCCCTTGAAAAATAACAATAATAAAAAACTTTTCTTTTTGCCCTTGCATTCTGAGTCAAAATGCTTATAATAGAGTTATAGTTATTTTAGAAAGGAACTATGAAATGGACAAAGAAACTCTTGTAAAACTTCACTTTAATCTTCGTAATGATTTTTTAGAGGCTTGTGACCAAAACTCAGATGGAGAAATAGTAACCACTGACAGAGCCAAAGGAATAGGAGTTGCAATGAAAAGAGTTGTAAAACTTCTTAATGAAGTTGGAGTTACTGTTTAATAAATTTTTTAAATCACAAATCCACTGAGAAAGGAATATCAAATGAAACTATATACAAACAATCGTGGAGACTGGGCAGGGACTCAGGCTGACGCTCGCAAGCAGTTTGGTAAAGAACGGAGAACCATCGAGGTTCCAACCGACAAGCCAAACCTGATGGCTTTCCTCAATCAAAACAAAGTTGGGTCTTCTGTGGTTCAGAATACACCAGAGCCTGACGTACAGGCACAGCCAGAGATCT
>Ga0209535_1000442_pt1 | contig 29057 bp, 27 predicted proteins | sample LinPmetageLP28_FD_184041 | JGI IMG/M metagenome (GOLD analysis project Ga0209535, IMG submission 184041) | Marine viral communities from the Pacific Ocean - LP-28 (SPAdes) (version 2) | ecosystem: Environmental > Aquatic > Marine > Oceanic | place: Pacific Ocean | collected 2009-08-22
TGTACCTTTTTACTTTTACCTAACATACTATATTTAGCCACTACTTGGTTAAATTTATTTCTGGTTTCTTGAGTATGTGGGTTACCATTGTTTTGTTGGTCCGTATTAGTCATTATTTTTTTTATTTCTATTGTTATGTCTTTCTAAGACTGTTTTATGTAATTCCCCCATATTTTGTCTAGCTGAAGTAGAGACTGAACCCTTACCTTCACTTTCATGGTGGAAATAAATAAATAGTCCCTTAGGTATTCTTTTGCCAATAAAACCAGCGTCCATCATCTGTACCCATAAATCATAATCAACCCAACCTTTCATTTCAGTATTATACCCTTCTATTGATTCATATGCTTCACGAGAATACATAGAACTGTTAACAATAAATGGTCCTTGTAAGAGTCTTTCTTTTGACCACTCAGGTCTTTTTTCTAATCCTTGCATTTCACCAACATGAACAGTATCACAATAAACGGGACTTATTTTAGGGTTTTTCTTTATAATGTTAACTCCCGTTTTAAGGTATCCAGGATAAATCATATCGTCCGCATCTAAAGGTAATATATACTCACCTTTACCTTCTCTAACCGCCACATTTCGAGTATCAGAAACTCCCGTATTTTCTTTATGTATAACTCGCACACCTTCCTGCCCTTCTAATGAATCTAATTTCATTAAACAGTACTCATCATCTGAACCATCATTAACTAAAGTAATTTCAAAATTAGTATAATCTTGGTTATAAACTGATTGTAAAGTAGGGTTTAACCTTTTAGCGTAGTTATAAATTGGCATCGCTAATGTGACTAACGGTTCCCCTTTCTTTATTGGTTTTTTATTAAATTTAGTAGGTAGTAGGATAGGTAATTTATCTTCGTATATACTTAAGAATTTTAACCTATTACTTTCCCATTTACTATTTGTCTGACCTATTGAAAGGTGGGTTATTCTCACATCATAAAACACTCCAACCTTAACTCCGCTAATATGGTTTTTAAAACTAAAACCTAAATCATAAAAATGAAACCCATCAAATGATTCATCAAAAGTGTGTTTTATTTTAGTTTTATCTAAAGCAATGAAAAGACCATCAACGATTATGGTTTCGTCTAATTTACTACCTTTCGATTGACTATATTGATTAGTCCATTTTTTTTCACCTTGTTGGTGGTTAACTATACCTAACATCTCTTCGGTAATTTCCCACCATCTTGCCGATTTAGGAAAAAATTTAGTACCTGCGACCCCTAAAATACCATATTCAGGATTTCTTTTAAAGTGTTTAAGTACCTTATTTCCCCAATTCTTCTTTTCGAAGTAAAGGTCATCGTGACATAATACTACAATATCGTTACTCGCCTTTTCTAAAATTATATTATAAGCCTCACTTAATGAATGGGTACCTGGATTTTCAAAAGGTATAACTTCCATTTTATGGACACCGCAAGACTGTTCGATGTATTCTTTAAACTTAGGGTCAATTTTTTTAGTACAATATCCAATTGTTATCATAAAATTTTATTTAATTTCCTGTTGAGCCAAACCCGTTTGAGTTACGGTCTTTTTCTTTAATTTCTTTAACTCTATTTAATTTAACATCTCGACCTTGGATTACGGGACATATTACCGCTTGTGCGATTTTATCTCCAAACTCGATTACTTGAGTTTCATTACTAAGATTAATTAATATAACTTTTATTTCACCTGTATATCCTTCATCAACAGTACCAGGTGTATTAAGTACAGTTAAACCTTTTTTAATGGCTAAACCACTTTTAGGTCTTACTTGTACCTCGCTCCTTTGTGGTACATCAATATACAAACCTGTTGAGATTAGAGCCCTACCAAATGCTTCTAATGTTACTTTTTCATTGGCTCGTAAGTCAAACCCTGAATCACTACCATAGTGATATTTAGGTTCAGGATTAACGGACTTAAAAGTGTAGTCTATTTGTGTTGGTTCAAATCCTGTGTGAGTAAATGATTTTTCTAACTCATCATAATCAACACCGAAAGACTCTAACATTGCTTTAGGGTCGGACATGTCCACATCACTAAGTTGTTTTTGTATGTCTTTTAATTTAGACATATCATTTTTTAATTCATTAAATTTTTTAAACATATCTTATTTTAAATTGTAAATTTTTCTAATTAATTCCACAAGTACATTTACGTCTTTTTCACAGTAGTCCGCTATTGGAGACAATCCATTTGCATTCCAATAAGTGTCGTGTACTAAATTACCACTTACTTCTCCTGTTTTAGGGCTTTCAATACCCATTGACACACACATTAAATCTAAGGACGATATTCCAAAGTTATTACCAAACTGCCAAATATCTTTAGTGTCAAGTGCCTTTACCTCCCACGGTTTAGTTTCGTATGAAGGTAATATTTTTGGTGGTAAGATATTATTAGTTAAAAATCTTTTACCTAAAGTTGGTATATCAAAAAATTTAATATTATGACCACATAAGTGAAAATCTAATTTTTGAACTTTATTTAATAAGTCTCTAACCTTAAGTAATAATTCTTTTTCATCATCTTCGGCAAATGTTTGAGTATGTACCTCATTACTTGGAGTTATAAAAGAAAAAGACGCCACTATAATTTTAGAGAACTCAGCTACTAATGCTGCCTTATTAATAAAAATTTCTTCAGCTGTTTTACCTTCTTGGTCAGGATATTTTCTAATGAACCAATCTAAGTAACTCTCAAATAATCTTGCTAATTCTGGTCTATTTTTCTTAAGTGTTGGTAAGTCTTTTTCAATACCTACAGTTTCTAAATCGAAAAATAAAAGTTTGTTTAATGGTAAATCTATCATTTTGTTATTGTTTTATATATTTCTGCTCTCGTTTTTGTTACTACATTTAAATCATATGTGTCTTTGACTGTTTCATATAACCTTTCACCTAAATCTTCAGCCCATGTCGGGTTATTAACCAATTTCTTAATATATTTTGCCCAATCTGAATGGTTTCTACCTTCATTTACTAATAACGCATTACCATCAACAAATTCACCATATTTAAGTGCGTGTTTTAAATCGATTGTATAAGGTCCAATATTTGAGGCAATAATAGCCTTTTTATAAAACCCCGCTTCAATTACTTTTAATTGAGATTTCATTCTATTAAAGATATGATTTTTAATCGGAGCTAAAGATACATCAAATTTTGCGTAGTTTTTAGCGTACGAAGTGACGGGTTGCGTCCAAACTCTATGATAATATTTTTCATCGTTGTAAGGTTGTTGACTATATGTTAAAAGGTATTTTTTATATTCTTCAGGTATATCCTGATAGTTTTTTGTGAATATTTTTTCATACTCAGCCCACACCGTTTCTTCTGGTCTAATATCTCTTTGTTTTTGATTACCCGTTTTTTGGTCAATTTCAGTTACTGAACCTCTAATATCAAAACCACACAAATATAACTCATATTTTTCTTTTAAGTTACCTAATTTACTAAAACAATTATCTAATATTTTTAAATCGTGTAAATGTGAGGAACCACCTAACCATCCAAATCTTAATTTATCTGATGGTTCTGTCTTATGTTTGAATTGGGGTTCGTTAGGATTAATCGCATTTGGTAAAACAAAAACATTTTTATTAAACTTTTTTATTTCTTGAGCAAAAATCTCTGTAGTTGTCGTTACATATTGAGCGGCTTTTAAGTTCGCTCTAATCTTTAGATTCAACTTATTATTTTGAATCATAACGTGAGCAGGATGTTCTTTAGTGGGTAACCAATAATCATCAATATCGGCAACCGTTACAATACCCCATTTATGTAATTTATCTATTAAAGCTGGTGTACTATCGTAATCTTTAGTGATTGTTCTGTGAAAATGAACCATATCATAACTTTTCCAAAAGTTATCATCATTAATTTTTGGGTCGTAATCTATATCTACATGAAAGTCATCAGGATTTTGATTTTGTAGAAAAATGTGAGGTTCAACTGAACGAAATTTACCGACACCTGTTCTATCGGACGGTAGGACTAATACTCTTATCTTTGACATATAATTTAATTTTAATCAAAATATAGTAAAAGATTTTTAATAAGAAAAGGTATTGTTATTGTTTTACCTTTTTTACTTTAAGTACTTTTCCTTCGAACACATGTTTACCTACTCTAAGGGATAGAGTTTCATTAACTTTTTGGTTTCCTTCAGTAACAATTCCCGAACTTTTTAATTCTTCTCTAACAACATCCCTAACTGTGTCTCGAACCACATCTCTAATCATTTGTTTTAAATCCCCATTGTTTGGTATTGTTGAAGAATTAGAGATAACATTATTACCTTCGTTTTGTAAAGGACTTATTTGAGGGGGCGTATTATTATTCATTAGTCGTGTGGCTCCTTGTATAATATCGTCAGTTAATGCTGGACCATTAGATTGTGGTTGAACTATAGGGTTCTCTAACATTAATTTTTTTATATCATCTGGTAATTTAGAGTTTTTAATTGCGTTTTCAGTTACAGGTCCACCATTATTAGTAGATTGAGGTACTTGTTGTTGAGGTACTTGTTGTTGAGGTACTTGTTGTTGTAACATATCTTGAGGTACATTATATGTTGCATTTATATTTTCGGTCATAGGTAGTGACCCTCCACCTTGATTTCTAGGTGTTCCATTGTGTTTATCCATTATTTTTTTAGAAACTGCTAATTTTTGCATTAAGTCACTCATATTATTTTATATTAAAATTTTGCGTTTAAAATTACGCTAGACATACTGTTATCACCGTTAGGGTTGTAGTTAGGTCTAGGTTCATTAAAGGTATCGCTAGTTAACTTATAAGTAAATATTTTATCAACTCTGAATAGTCTCCACCCAGGTAATGGTTTTTCACCTATAGTTGCAGTATGTGATGCACCTTCAGTATCCCATGCTCTTAGTACCATATTATTACCACCCTTACTTCTACCCACACAAACAGGTTCTATTGTTCTATATCCCTTACCACCGGGTTCCTTACCATCGTAATTAATAACTACAACTTTTCGGTCTCTAATTGATTTTTCAATATCACTAAGAGATGCAATTTCATTTATAAGACCTTTAACCGTGGTAAGTAATTTCATTACAAGTCGAAGTTAGGGTAGGGTTTATTAGGACTGTATTTATCAATTTTTGTGTTTTCAACCCTTGCTTGTATATCTGTTGAAGTACCAGCGGTTTCGTTGTAGACATCTAAAAATTGAGCAGTTCCTCTACCAATATTATCACCATCTGCCATCGCATCGGGATGTTGAGGTGAGTAAAGGTCACTTTTTGGTGAAAAATCATTCTTAGGGAATAACTTTGCTCTTTCCGCTTCAGCGTATTCAGATAATGAGTTAGCTGGTTGTGCGAAGTCTAATTTGTCATTTTGTGTTGCCATTATATTAATGTTTTCATTATATCGTTTATTTGTTTTATTTGTTCAGTTACAGACGTGTCAAATTTGTTAATACCTTTCTCATGTTTTTGACTAGGACTAACAACTATTCCATCTTTAGTATGATATTTTATATATTCATTTTCCATACCACCTTCTGATTTGGCCTTTTTACCGATGTCTAATGTTTTTCTCCAATGGTCTAAAACACTATCACACCATTTTTCCATTCTTTCACCACCGTTTAAAATATATGGGGAGTCTTCTTTATTACCTCCATATCCTTCAAACCAATTCTTAATTCGTTTAATTTGTTGGTAAGTAGCTATTCCACTTTTTCTTAAATCTTGGTTTCTATTAAATCCTTCAACATTACTATCGGCATCAACAGAATCGAAACACTTAGAGAGATGATTACAAAGTGATTCAGGTACTTTAACTTTCCTGTTATATAATTCTTTATTCATTTTTTAAAATTTTAACTAATTCGGATGTTGATATTCCATCTAATAAGGCCAATTTTTTTAATGCCTTTATATTTCTAACTAATATTGGTGAAAGTTTACGGTCAATTTTTAAATCTTTATCTTCAGATTTACTAACTAACATATCGTCAGCCATCTTAATTAAGTCTTCTTTACTTAAAACTTTTCCTTTTTCAGTTAATCGACCTTTCATAACAAAATTTTTCTTACCTTTAAATTCTGAACTATCATCTAATTTAGGGTCTTTACCCATTTCTTCCGACCTACCTTTAGCGTCGTCCTCATCAAAACCTAATTCATCCATAAAGAAATCTATAGTTTCATCAGCATCCATAAATTTTGTTTCATCATAACCAAAGGCGTCTTCCATATCTTCTTCACTAACTTCTTTTTTTTCAATACTCTCCCCATAATACGTTCTATAACCTCTTGTTAGTGGGTCTTGTGTGATACGGGCCATCGCAACAGTCTTATCCATAGTTGTGTTACCATCGGCACTAACGGTAGGGTCTAAAATTGGTATTTTAGAATTTAACATAGTACCATCATAGTCAATTATTTCATCCATTTCTCCTTCAGGTTTTGAGGTCTGAGTAACATCTAAAAACTCTTTATGTGTTTTACACGGCATAAATGTTTTTCTTTTATGTTTGTGAGAACCCTCACAACCCAATTCCTTTGAGGCTTTCTCAGCACCCTCCTTTGTTTTATAAAGATACGACTTCATAGATTCTTTTTTAATATAAATACTACGAACAAAGTATTTATCTATAAAAACCATTCATGGCAAGTCAGAATATTAATAATTATAATTTTAATCGATACGATATCCGTTTAGACAGTAGTAGTTACTTTGACCTTACAATCGCTTCAGATGAAAGAGATTATGATGAGGAGGTAGTATTTTCTAAAAAACTTATTGCGGAAGACGATGGTGATAGGTTACCTGTGTATATTGATTTATCATCAAACATATCTAATCAGAAAATGAAATTGTCGTGGAATGTTAATTACACTGGTAATACTTTAGTGTCTGAGAACTTTTATAACCCTAAAAATATTGATTTATTTTGTGAATCCGCCACTACTTTGTGTGATATAGGTTTGGTTGCAACTGATAACGGGTTATATACTAAAATGACGGGAGAAACTATAACATTTACAATGGGTATTAATGATTTTGAAAAATGGAACCCACATTACTATGACCGTAGAATGAAATTTCACCCTGTAACTTCATATGCCGATTATCCAAACCATAGGTTTTCGGGTAATTCAAAAACAATTTATAATATAGTATCTAAAAACAATTTTGATTCCGTAGGCTACTACAATGAATTATACGGAGGATTTTATCAAGGTTTCTATAAATTATTTGGATATGATTACGAAGTTTTTCCTGAAAGAGTCAATAAAGGATGGACTATGGAAACTGTGATTAAACCAAGACAAAGAGACGAATTTAAGATACAACCTTCTGAAGTCTATTTAAATGATGTTTACCCTGAAAATGCCGGTATGTTTTTTTATTTTGGGACAAGAGCAGAAAATAAATATTACCATCCTGCGTCTGGTAAGACAGAATCTAAACGAAGTAACCAAGGTTCAGACGGTTTAGGTTGTTATAACTATAACTGTGGGTTTAATGTTGATACCTCAGGTAATAGTTCTACTCAATGGACATATAAAAGAGTGACTTCAGGTTTAGGTGATTGCATAAGAACATGTGCATGTTCAAATACAGGTGTAACCAATTCAGACTGTTTTAAAGTTTTTCCCACATCAGGTACGACTGTTAAACACAACACTGGCCCTTGTGGTGCATATGACACTACAATAGTAAATCCACCTGTGGACCCCGGTGTTGATGCTCTTTCAAACGCTATGTCAATAAGACTATCGGGAGACCCAAAAAACCCTAGATTATGTGTTAAATATATTAAATTAACGGGTGATTGTGTTACTACAGGTAGTTGTAGTACAACAGGTTTAACATATTCTTCAGGATACTGTATTAATGAAATATGTTCAGTTAGAGGTATATATGATGATTGTGATTATGATTCGTTACTTTGTTTAACCGCCAACACTGAAGAAAGGTGGGTAATGTTTTCAGCGGTATTTGAAAGATATCAAACGTTAGAAGATTGTGATTTAATTAATTGGGGCGGATTAGGTGATATAAGGGATGTTGTTTACCCGTCTTCAGTAAATGGAGCCGCATATAATTTAATAATGCCCCCACAAACACATATAGGTAGTAAAAAAGAGAAAAAGGAAAGTTTAATTGAATTAAATAGAAAATGGTTACGTAATAAAGACAGAAGAAGAGGGTTATTAAAATTATATGTTAATGGTTACCTATTTATGGTTATTGAGGATTTTGAAGAAATCATACCTCGTGAATTAAACACTCAAAAAGAAAAACAACTTGGAGTCCCTTTTAACGTCAGTTGGGGTGGAGGTACTCAAGGACTTAGAGAGAGTTTAATGTTTAGTGACTGTACATTAACTGAAGGTCCTTACATACAAGACCCCGAATCAATGCCAAATCAAACTTTATCGGGCACCTCATTATCGGGTTTAACTACTGATATTTTACTTGAACCTAATTTCGGGGGAACGTTTATGGGTGGACTATCACAGTTTAGGATGTATACTGAACCTCTATCAACTCCACAAGTACAACATAATTATAGAGAACTAAAAACTCGTTATAATTTATACGATTTTTGGTGTAGTAACTGTTTTCCTTGTTTATTGGGGTGTTACTTTGATTTTGAAGCGGATGAGGCGGCATGTGATTTTGATTTTGTTACCGATGAAATAACTTGTGATTTTGGTTTTAATATATCCGAAACGGATTGTGACCCTAACTTTAATGTAATAACATAATGGAATTTTTTATAAGAAAAAATAGTACGTTACCAATTATAAAGGTACAGATAGTAAAAGATGGTAGAGTAGACTTTAGAGAGTTTGATAACTTAACTAAGGACTCAACTATCACTTTTAGTATGTGGAATGAAGAAACAAATGTTTATTACGTTATGGATAAGCCGGCCTCAATTATGGTTAAACCGTTTACTATCGGTACCGAAGACGTTGAATACTTTGTTTATTACCAATTAACCTCTCACGAAACAAGACACATCGGTGGTTATATAGGGGAATTTAAAATAAAAAATAATCAAGGAGAAATAATACTACCAAGAAGAAAAAAGTTATTCATTAATATAACTGAATCTTTTAGTCGTGTTAATTTATGTTGTAAACCAGGTGAAAATAGTCCATTACCTAGTCCTATACCTCCTACACCTTCAGCAACTCCAACACAAACACCTACACCGACAGTAACACCAACTAACACACCTACAAATACTCCTACACCTACAGTAACACCAACATTAACACCCACTAATACTCCAACTATAACTCCAACATTAACTCCCACTAATACTCCAACGAATACTCCGACCAATACACCTACTCCAACACCAACTAATACACCTACAAATACTCCGACCAACACACCTACAAATACTCCAACAAATACCCCTACTCCGACACCAACGAATACTCCTACTAATACTCCAACTATAACTCCAACTATAACTCCTACATTAACACCCACTAATACTCCGACTAACACTCCTACGAATACCCCAACCAATACACCAACATTAACGCCCACGAACACACCTACTAATACGCCGACTAACACACCTACGAACACACCCACTAATACTCCAACTAATACTCCAACTAATACTCCAACTAATACTCCTACGAATACTCCAACCAATACGCTGACTAACACTCCTACAAATACCCCAACTATTACTCCTACGAATACCCCAACCAATACGCCGACTAACACTCCTACAAATACCCCAACTATTACTCCTACGAATACCCCAACTATTACTCCTACGAATACTCCGACTAATACGCCAACTAATACACCCACTCAAACACCTACTCAAACACCAACTAACGCTCCAACTATAACGCCTACTCAAACACCAACTATTACCCCTACTCAAACACCTACTCAAACACCAACTATTACCCCTACTCAAACACCAACTATTACTCCAACTATTACTCCAACTATTACTCCAACTATTACTCCAACTATAACACCTACACCAAGTAGTACAAATACTCCGACACCTACACCTAGTAGTACAAATACTCCGACACCTACGCCTAGTAGTACTCCAATACCAACTATAACCCCTACACTTAGCAATACGCCAATACCGACTATAACTCCGACACCTAGTAGTACACCAATACCAACTATAACCCCTACACCTAGTAGTACACCAATACCAACTATAACTCCGACACCATCAACTACACCGGGGTGCCCAGGTTGTTATTCCTATCAAGTATTTGCGAGTCCAGTTGGTAGTATCCAATATACTGAGTGTCCGAGCGGTCTCACTGTAACACTTGAGGCTCCGTTTGATGACCAAGAGATTTGTACATCCAATATTGATTTTATAATTGATAGGGTACCTGTACCTCAATTTATTCAATGTGGTTGTTAGTAAGTAATAAATTTAAACCATTAAAAATGATATTTATTTAATATGGAATTTTTTATAAGACATAAAAGTGAGTTACCAATTCTTAAAATGCAAGTGGTTAGAGATGGTCGTACAGACGCCTATAAGATATTTGATGCCGATTTAGATACCGCAACCATAAGGTTTTCAATGAAAAATGAAGAGAACGGTATCGAAAAAATATTAATGAATAATGCTTATATTACCGAAAAAATACAAGTTAACCCTGACGCTCCTTATGAGTATTATATTTACTACAAGTGGAGTAAACGGGATACTAACACTAAAGGTAGGTTCATTGGTGAATTCCATATACATAATTCGATGGGTAAGTTAATTGCACCGATAAGAGAAAATTTGTATATTAATATAATTTAAAAAGGTAAATAAAAATATAATAAGATTACTAAAAGTAGATATATTTATAATAATATGACAAGAATAATAAAATCAAGTATATTTATAATTTAAGATGGCGAATAGAACAGTAACATTAACAGGATTAACGGTCGGGACAAGTATCTCGGTGATTAATATTTATCATACTTCAATAGATTCTGGAAATCTAATTGCTACGGTAAATAGACAACAATTAATTGATGGGTATTCATTTGTTGATGTTGATACTCATAACGTATATATATGTGCAAGTGATTCTCCGTGTGATGTTATTGCAACAGTATCTTTTGTTACTCCAACACCCACTAGTACTCCGACTCAAACACCGACACCAACAGTAACATCAGGACTTTCTCCAACTTCTACCCCAACAAATACGCCAACTAATACGGTAACACCAACTCCAACAGTAACATCAGGACTTTCTCCAACTTCTACTCCGACTAATACTCCTACGAATACAGTAACTCCCACACCAACAGTAACATCAGGACTTTCTCCAACTTCTACCCCAACTAATACACCAACTAATACTGTAACACCAACAAATACGCCAACTAATACGGTAACACCAACTCCAACACCAACTACAGGTGGGGGTGGAGATGTTAGCCCAACACCAACCCCAACTAATACCAGTACACCAACTAATACACCAACTAATACACCAACTAATACTGTAACACCAACAAATACGCCAACTAATACGGTAACACCAACTCCAACACCAACTACAGGTGGAGGTGGAGATGTCAGCCCAACACCAACTAGTACTTTAACACCAACTCCGACACCAACTACAGGTGGAGGTGGAGATGTCAGCCCAACACCAACTAGTACTTTAACACCAACTCCGACACCAACTGAGCCAGCAATACCTTTACAACCGTGTAATAGAGCCCCAAGTATACCTGAAGGTGCACAAGGTAAGTATCTTGTTGACTTTAATGTTGGTACTGACACAGGTGCGGTTGTTATTTATTTCGGGCCTCGTTCAATTCCAGATGGTATTAGAGTACGTCATAACTTAGCAACCTACAATACATTGTTTAGTCCAAATCTTGCAGTAACAAACCCAGTCAAGTCAACAAGTCTAGGTACCGGAAACTTCACATATGTTGGGTCAAGTTCACCAACCGCGGCACCTACAAATATTACTGCGGGAGTATCATATGAATTAACCCAATATTATTTAGATGCTAACGAAGATTGGGTAGTAAACGGTACTGCCAACGCAACATTCCAAAATGGGGATTATGTGGCGAACACAGGTACTGACCTTAATGACCCAAAAACATGGAATCTTATGGTGATACCGAAAACAAATACTCTTGCATCTGACCTAAGACTAGAAAGTATTGGATTTTATAGTAGTACACTATGGGATATGGATATTTCATGTCCTGCGGCGTTACCTTCATTTATAGGTGCATCAGGAGAAACACAATGTGCGGCGGTTAAAAGTGAAACGTATTACTTCGCTAAATTTAAAAACGAGACTAATACTACTCCAGTACAAAATAACCCAATATTTACAGACCCTAATGGTGAATTCCCGTTCGATAACGGTCGTATAGCTGTTGATGGTAGTACTGATATACTTATTGTAACTAATGGAATGGTTACAAGCATAATACCATGTACCTAAATAGGTAAAATAAATTAACTTATTATAATCTATGAGTAATAGTATAAGGAGGCAAAAAAATTTAGTAATCGAAAGATTAAATCGTAGATTATTAGGCGAATCAGAAATGGACTGTCCAAAAGCCACTCAAGATTTAGAATTAAATACGAAAAATCGAGACTCATCTATAAAGTCAGAACATATAAAATATGGACCATTAAATGTAGATGAACCTGGCGATTATTGGCAAGACTTATCGAAACATTGGGATACTACTGAAGAGGCAGCTAAAAAATCTTTATGTGGTAATTGTGTTGCATTTGACATATCAAAACGAATGGATGAATGTATGCCTGGAGTTACATCAGATGATGATGGTCGTTTAGGTTACTGTTGGATGCACAACTTCAAATGTCACTCAGCTAGAACTTGTTATACTTGGGCTAAAGGTGGTCCGATAGATGAAGATTCAGTATCTTACGAATGGCAAGAAAGAAACACAAAATAGTTTGACAATTCTATAATCATTACCTATAATTTGTTTAAGTGTTAAAGAGTAATCACATCAATACGATGTGAGTAAAATGTCTCAAACGAAAAAACAAATAATATGGTATCACAAGAACAAATTGAAACGTTCCTCAATGGAGAGGACCCTGAAAAATATATTGTAGCGTTAGAATATGATTACGCGTCAGGAAAAATATTCAAAGTAATTCAAGACCCAATACAGGGTAAATCAATAAAATCAGACACATTTATTCCATTTGCATGGGTAGGTAACCTACAAGGACTCAACTTTTATGGTGGTTCTAAGGCAGCTCAAAAACAAGCTATGTCTACACATGGAATAATCATTGAGACATTAGATACTCATAATGATACCCGAATGGAACAGGGTTTAAAGTATTTAGTTAAGACAACTAAATCATATAGTAATTTAGTAAACTTTTTTAAAGGTGGTGGACTAGACCCATGGGGTCGTGGTAATTCAGACTACATAATGATTCTAGCACCTGCCGAACAATATCTAATACAAAAAAATAAAAGACTTTTTAAAGGTTTCGATGAATACGATGAGGTACATCGTTTTGTATTTGATATTGAGACTACAGGACTATCTCCTGAGGATAGTAAAATATTCCTTATAGGGATGAAAGATAATAAAGGTTTCGAAAAGGTTATCGCTTGTGAAAACGATGAAGAGGAACGTAAAGTTATTATTGAATTTTTTGATACAATCGCAAGTATAAAACCGACCTTGATTGGTGGTTATAACTCAGCCTTTTTCGATTTTCCTTTTATTCTTCGTAGAGCGGAAATATTAGGGTTAGATGTCAAAAAAATATCTAAAACATTAAATCCCAAACAAAAGTTAAGACAGAAGGAGGGTATGTTGAAGTTAGCGAATGAAATGGAACCATACACTCAAACAATGATGTGGGGTTACAATATCATTGATATCGCACATGCAGTTAGAAGAACACAAGCAATTAACTCAGACATTAAAAGTTGGGGTCTTAAATACATAACTCAATTTATTGGGGCGGAAAAAGAAAACCGTGTTTATGTTGAAGGAGATAAAATTGGTAAAATTTATTTTGACAACAAAGATTATTATTTCAACCCAAAGACAGGTGGTTACAAAGAAGTTGGTTCAATAGGTACTGAAAACCTAATGGAAAGATTTCCAGGACACTATGAAAAGGTAAATGGGAACTACATTATTGAAAGGTATCTATATGATGATATATGGGAGACTATGGTTGTAGACGAGGAGTTTAATCAAGCAAACTTCCTTCTATCTAAATTAGTACCTACCACATATGAGAGGCTATCAACAATGGGTACCGCAACATTATGGAAAATGATTATGGCCGCTTGGTCATATAAACATAACTTAGCAATTCCTAAGAAAGGTGAAAAACGACCATTTACAGGTGGATTGTCAAGATTGATGGCAGTAGGGTACTCTACAGACGTTTTAAAACTCGATTACTCATCACTATACCCATCGATACAGTTAGTTCATGATATCTTCCCTAAATGTGATGTAACGGGAGCCATGAAGAGTATGTTAAAGTATTTTAGAGATACTCGTATCACTTATAAAAAATTGGCTTCAGATTTATACGTTTCAGACCCAGAACAATCTAAAAAGTATAATCGTAAACAATTACCAATTAAAATATTCATTAACGCATTTTTTGGGTCATTATCCGCTCCACACGTATTTCCGTGGGGTGATATGGATATGGGAGAACAAATTACCTGTACGGGTAGACAATATCTTAGACAAATGATAATGTGGTTTATGAAGAGAGGTTACAAACCATTAGTGATGGATACGGATGGTGTAAACTTTTCATCTCCACCTGAACGTGAAAAACACACATATATCGGTAAAGGATTAAATGGGTTGGTCGAAGAGGGTAAAGAGTATATTGGTACTGAGGCGGACGTAGCGGAGTATAATGATATTTTCATGAGAGGTGAAATGGGGTTAGATACTGACGGTGTGTGGCCATCTACTATAAATGTTGCACGTAAAAACTACGCACTACTCACTGATACGGGTAAGGTTAAATTAACGGGTAATAGTATTAAATCTAAAAAGCTTCAAACGTATGTGGCGGAGTTTTTGGACCAAGGGTTACGTCTATTATTGGACGGTAAAGGTCATGAGTTTTTAGACTTTTATTATGAGTATGTAAATAAAATTTATAACTTGGAGATACCGATTTCTAAAATCGCCAATAAATCTCGTGTTAAACAAAGTATAAGTGATTATAAATTACACGTAAAAAAACGAACGAAATCAGGGTCTTTAATGTCTCGACAAGCACATATGGAATTAGCCATAAAACATAACTTAAATGTGGGGTTAGGTGACACTATTTATTATGTCAATAATGGTGAACGAAAATCTCACGGTGACGTTCAAAAAAAGAATAAGTGGAATGCAACTGCGGCAGAAAAGAGAGAATATGCAATAAATAATGGTAAGCCAATGCCTCCAGATTCCACAGAAATCGTATTGAATTGTTATTTAATTGATGATAAATATATTAGTGAAACACCTGACAAATTAGGTGAATACAATATTCCTCGTTATATGGCAGCATTTAATAAACGTATTGAACCTTTGTTGGTAGTGTTTTCTCCTGAAATTCGTAGTGAAATATTAGTGGATAATCCAGATGATAGACCGTTTTTTACTAAATCACAAACTAAGTTGGTTAGAGGGTTCCCTATGAAAGAAGGTAGTCAGGATAATTTAGATGAAGTATTAACATTATCTGACCCTGAAATTAGGTTTTGGGATGACGTTAACATAAACCCATATTACATGTATCTTGAGAATACAACTAAATTAGTGGATATGGAATACGTTAATAAAAATATGAATATTATGAATTCTTTAGACCATCAGAAGACATAACGTACCAGTAGTTATTTATATATCTTAGTTCAACAGAGGCAAACTTTTCGAGTCTAATTTCTTCATATTGTTCATCGATTAGTTTGTCTGTTTTTACTATAGAGTCTGACATAGATTTTACGGTAATATGTTCTGTGGTGGTTTCATCTAATAAAATGACACATTCTGAATTATTATTTTTAACCACAATAGCGCTCTCACCATTTGTCTTATAAAAAGGCATATTAATTACCATAATAGTTTCAGAAAAAATAGTTTCTTTACCATTAATAATTTTTTTAATCGGTCGTGTTTTTATAATTCCCATAGTTAAATTACGTACATTTGTCTCGGTAACGCTCTGTATTGTAATGATTTATTTAAATTTTCAGCTAAATTAGCTTCTCTTTCCATCATCTTATCAGGTCTCAACCTTTCTAATCGATTCATTAATTCTTCCATTAATTTACTCTTTTCGTCTTTAGCTTCAGTGAGTAAAGAATCGTAATCCATTGTTACTTCAGAATCTGGAGTTTTTAAATTACCACTAAATTTACCTCTTACACGTCCTAAAGTTTCTTTAACATAAGCAACAAACCACTTTCTAACCCAAGCTTGTGCTGGATTATTTAGTTCTGCCCATAACATTTCATCAATTGGAATATCAGAAGGTAGTCTCACTACATCAGGGTTTTTAGCTAAACAATCTTCCCTATCATTAGTTTCGTAATACCAATACCATACTCTATATTCGTTATTTTCTATTGTACCAAAATCAAATTTACCTCCAGGGACATTATAAAGATGTACGGCTTTTTTTCCTTCAGGTAACGCAGTTACTCTATACGTTAATTCACCACCAATAAGTCTTCGTTTTAAATTTATATCTTGCATTCTAAGTAAAATGTCAAAAGCGGGTGTTATCATGTAATTACCTGTTTGACCCATTTGTGAAAATCCGGCACCACCACCTAAACCTACACCCCCCATACCTCCAAATCCACCCATAAATGGGTCGAAAAAGGCCGCGTCTAATTCTGCTCTTGAAAACCATAATAATTCATTTAATTCCCTACCTGCCGGTATTTCATAAATTTGTTGGTTTGTTTTTAAGTCAATATAATCTTTTTTGAGTACTGAGTCTCCACCGGCTTGAAGTCCAACTATTTTAGAATAAGAATAAGTGTATTGAGTTTCCCAGTCTAATGAACGAGTAGTGAATGCTCGTGTAACAGATTGTTCATCTAAGTTCATACCGTAAAGTGATGTCCATTGAGACTCTATTAACCAATCGTTCACATATTGAGCGTAATCCTGAATAGATAACTCTAATAAAGAGTCCATCATTTCATCTTCTATTTCAATACTACGTATTGGTGCACCTAATAGGTGTTTTACACGGGTATATAGTTTGGTTCTTTGAGGTTCAATTATTACTGACATATGTATGTTTTCTTAATAAATATTCAGAAAACTACATTTCTTTAATTAATATATTGTGATGACTCATTAAAAACGTATCTTCCGTTAACTATTTTAGTATTTTTATTCTCAAAAACTTCAGTACCTAACTTATCGCTATGAAAAACTAAATAATCCGTTTTATAGGGTTTAACGTTTCCTGTACCGTAAACAATAACTTTACCGTCTTTTTTATTAATCCGATTAAATGGTTTGATTTGTATTGTTTTAGTACCTTCAGGTAATGTGACGACCGCATCTATACCTTTAATCATATCATCTACGTCACCTAGTTCACCAACTTTTTTAACATCAGAAGTGTTAAATATTTTTTTTAAACTTACAACCGCATCAACTTCTCTTTTATCTCCAAACTTATTTGTTTTATCTAAACCGGACATTAGAGTTTTAAACGTTGGTGATTCTGAGTTAAAAATAGAATACCTTAGTTCTATCAAATATTTGTTAAACCTATCAACTTCGATTAATTGTTGTTTATTATTTTTATCATTAAAATTAATTGCGTCAATACCATATTTTCTTAAGTATTTATTAGTGTCGGACACTAAAGTACAGAATGCCGTATAATTAGTATTTAACTTATTAATCACTGAACGACCTTTTTGTTCATAATCATAAATCCCTGACATTTGACCTTTAGAGTATTTGTTTTTTTCATACCAATATTCTGAAAACACTTCTTTTAGTATATCCATTATCGTGTACATAAAACGTTTTTTTATCTCAGGATTAGTATTAAATAATCTGCGGTACGTCTGTACTTGATTTCTATTACATCCTGCACTCGCACCTTCAGAAATAATACTTTTAACTATCTTCGTTTCAGTTAGTTTTTTTGATGTTTGATTTAAATATAATTCATTAACATAATCCCAATTGATTATTGTCCAAAAATTTCTAACATATTCATCTCTCTTATTACGGTATTTCAAGTAATAAGCATGTTCCCATGTATCTAAACACAATAATGGGTATCCACCATTTTTAACCACATTCATTAATGGGTTGTCTTGATTTGGGGTGGACATAATTTTTAATTTACCACTTTTAGTTAAGACTAACCAAGTCCATCCTGAACCAAAGTTTTTTATTGCCTCATTACTAAATATTTTTTTAAATTTAGGAAAATTACCAAAGTCCTTAATTATTTTGTCATAAATTTCACCTTGAGCCCTTTGTTTTTTTGGGGACATAATTTTCCAAAATAACGCGTGGTTGAAAGCTCCACCCGCATTGTCTCTAATTGTTTTATTGTATCGTGAAATACCTCTTATTAATTGTTCTAATTCAATGTTACCGTCAACTCTACTTGACAACGCATCATTTAATTTCTTAACGTATCCTTTATAATGTTTGTTATAGTGAGTATCCATAGTTTCTGAATCTATAAATCTCTCTAAGGCAGAATAAGAGTACGGTAATTTTTCTATACCAATTTTTTTCATTTCTGTTAAAATTTGTTTGGGAGTGTGCGAGATATTAAGGTTAACTTCTGTTAACTTTTCTCGGCTATTAATTTTATGTTCAATCGTTGAGATTTTATTTATTAATCTTTTGAACTTCATTTATTTTTTTATTATAAATAATGGTTAATTATAATTTTTTATCTTCTAACTGATATTTCATTAATAATTTGTTCCATTATGTCCCCTCTCTCCTCGTTATCACCCATAACCGTTTCAAAAATATTTTTCTTATTAGATAAAATATCATATATGATACCTTCTATTGAGTTTTCAAAAATTGGGTAGAATATTGATACATTGGATTTTTGCCCGTACCTATACGCTCTATCTTCGGCTTGTGAATGGTCAGATGGAACAAATGATAAATCATTCATAATTACTGCTTCTGCCGCGGTAAGAGTTATACCGACACCCGCAGCTTTTAGATTTCCAACAAAAACTTTTATTTTATCATTTTCTTGAAATTGGTCTACAGAGTTTTGACGAGCAACTTTACTCATCTTACCGTCTAATTTGACTGCTTTTTTACCAAAGTGGTCCACAATTCTATTTAGTGTGTCAGTAAAGTTGGTGAAGACAATTACTTTCTTTCCTTGTTCAATAATGTTTTCAACCAACTCACAAGTTTCTTTTATTTTATTTTCGGCAATTATTTGTCTGACTTTCATTAACATAGAAAATTGTACGGTTAATGATTTTTTCTCCCTATCATCCTCCATCCAATCGTAGTATTCACCCATAAGTGCCATATACTCTTTAGATTTTAAATTTAAATAAACGGGTGTTATAATCTTATCTGGTAAATCTAAAATGTCTTGTTTTAATCTTCTAAGTACATGTGTTTTGGTTCTGTCTCTTAACTCTATGAGGTTAGATGCTCCATTTACGTTCCATACTTTACGATTACCCACATTAAATTGATAACCTTCGCAGTACCTAATTACGTACGCCATCCAATTATATGCTACAGGAGATTCCACTAAATTTAATAAATTATAATAATTAATTGGTCTTGATGTCATTGGAGTACCCGTTAGTAACCATACCTTACCTATTGAATTTATTATGTCGTTAATTAATTTAGTTCTTTTTGCTTGAACATTTTGAATGTAATGTGCCTCATCGACAACAACTAAATCAAACCCTTCTTGCAATATTATTGATTCTTCTTTGTTTTTTATATCATGAAAATTCTTTAATATGTCATAGTTAATAATAACAAAATCGGCACTTTCCCATTTCTTACCTTCGACTATTGATATACTTTTTTCGGTATAATTTTGAATTTCACGTTTCCAATTAATTTTTAAAGATGCTGGACAAACAATTAATACTCTTTCGGCCCCCGACTCTAAAGCCGCGATGACGGTTGAGGTGGTTTTACCTAATCCCATATCATCAGCTAATATATATTTCTTATGACTCGCTAATTTTTCAATAGATTCTATTTGATGCTCTAAGGGGGGTCTATGTGAGTATTTAGTATAATCTATTTCAACTTTTTCAATTTCTTGTGATTTTATTAGCGCTACACGAGGTAACCAAAATGAATGTAATTTTTCATTTTCAAATATTTTACCCCATATATGAAAAGACTTATCTTTTTCAACTAAAAGTTTTTCAATGTAAACTTTTTCGGGTACTTTTGTGAGAAGTTTATCTTCCATCATCTTCTTACCGAAGTAACTATCTAAATCTACCCACTTTCTGGCAATTTTAGGAATTAACTTATGATAACTATTAATGTAGTCCGCCTGAGCTCTTGTTAATTTAAAATGTTTCTGTTCTTTAAACTTTTTTTGAATTGATTGTATATAATTATTGAACCCATCGTAGACTTCTAATGTACGTTGCGCCCTAACTTCAGGTATCTTAGATAATTTATCTTTATTACTTTCCATAATCTAATATTTATAATATAACTATAAACTAACTATTTATCAATATATGAGTAATAGAAAGATACCAATAACACGTTTAGAGAAGTTTTTCGGTTCAGAGGATTTTGGATTGGAACAAAATATGGGTCGTGAATGGCTTGAAGGTGATATGCATTTCACCGTTGTTCTATATAAAGTTGATAGACAAAAAACTAAAACCGATGATGTATACGGAGAGTCTTTAGAGGACGGTATACAGTTTTTACCTCCTGTTGAATTTAAAGGTTATGTTACTATCGACACACCTGAAAATCAGAATTACTCTAACGCTAATTTATCACAGTTAGAACCAGGTAATTTAAAAGTTGGTGTTTACCAAGACGCGTTAGATGAGTTAAATATTGACATCGATTATGGTGATTATTTAGGTTATTATGAAACTGAGGACAGAGTAAGGTATTATTCTGTTGTTAATGATGGTCGAGTTGTTAGTGACAATAAACATACTTATGGTGGGTATAAACCATTTTACCGAAGCATAATTGCAGCACCTGTTAATGACGGGGAATTTAGAGGAATATGAAAAAATTACTAAAAGAAATTAATTTTATTAAAAACCGTATGTCACATATGTGTGAAGGTATTGAAGGTGAAAAAGTCGTGTGTGATGATTGTGGGTGGTCTTGGGATTTAAGTGACGGTGGTCACGACCCATATATATGTCATAAATGTGGTAACGACAATCAAGAAGTTAATTATATCGGTAAAAAAGTTATGGTATACTATAACCTACATAAACACACATTTTCTGTATCATATAAAAATAAAATTGTAATGTATGCTGATTATGTTAAATTAAAAGATGTTGAATTTAGAGTACGACAAGGCGGTAAAGAAAAAGTAAGAGATGAAATGAGAAAAAATGTACACGCCTTTGTGATTGGAACTTTAATGGACTTTTGTACGTTTCCATGTGAAAACTTACCTGATGAGCCAAATGAGAATGTGATAACGTATAATCCGTATAAGTATGACTCGTTCGTTAGAAAAGATGGTGAGGAACCAATTTACAATGCTAACGAGGTTCAAATGATTAATTCGAAGAATAAAGTATTTTTTATAAGTGAAACTGTAAAATAATGGGACTACCTAAAAATGTAAAAAAATATTTACCTTTAACTCCTGATAAAATTTTACATCAGAGGAGAGAGGAACTACTTGAACAAATTCAAGAAGACGGAACCTATTTACCAAAATCCATTTTACATGCAGATTTAGATAGGGGTATGTTAGATTTTGTTAGAGACGAATTAGGTATTTCAGTAAACGGTAAAAATATAAAAAACATAGACTTAATTATAACCACACAAAATTGGGCTCAGTTTACAGAGACTTGGAATTTTCAGGATTTAGATAAAAATATTAAACCTCCTTTTGTTGCCACGGTTAGAAATCCCGATGTTAAGTTTGGAACTAATCCGTCACTACAATATACAATACCAAACAGGAGACAATTCTATTACGCTAAAGTACCAACGTGGGACGGTCAAAGAAAAGGTATGGATATATATAAAATACCTCAACCCGTTCCTGTGGATATCACTTACAATGTGAAAATATTTTGTAATAGAATGAGAGAGTTAAATGACTTTAATAAAAAGGTGTTACAGAAATTTTCATCACGACAGGCATATACAGAAATAAAAGGTCACTACATACCAATGATATTAAACAGTTCATCTGACGAATCTGTTTTAGAACTTGAGAAAAGAAAATACTACGTACAAAACTACGAATTCTTAATGATGGGATTTTTATTAGATGAAGAAGAGTTTGAGGTATCTCCCGCAATATCTAGAACCGCAACTATATTTGAGGTTGATTTACTTAATACTGGTAAGAGAGTTGAGAAATTACCTTCGAATCCAAGTGATTTTGATTTAGACATTATTTTTGTTAGCGGTTTAGAATCTTTAACTGAAACTTACAGATATGAAATTGATTTAACAATCTTAGAAACGTCTAATGTAGATAGTTACTCTGTTTATATTAATGATAACTATATTGGTGATGATATTACAACGATAAAGGTTTCAACTAACGATGTGATTAAGATTGATGTCGTTAAAATAGATATAACCAAGCAGTCAGTATTAAAATCTAAAGCAAGACTTTTATAATTACTCTCCGTAGATATCTCTAACTTCTTTACAATTATCCTCAATTAATTTTTCTAAGAATTTATAAATCTTTAAACCGTGTTTTTCGCAGTACAGTTTTAAAGTCTTATGTGACTCAGGTGAAATTTTTATGTTTTTTATTTTACTCATCCATGTTTTTTTAAAAAGTAGAAAAAAGGTAGAATTTTTTCCTACTCTATATAAATATACTCTTTATGTAATAGTTTTTTCATCTTTTTGCTAATATTTATCTATAAATAAAAACTTAAGAAAAAAATTACACAATGGCGACATCTAACAAAGTATTCGTATCTCCGGGTGTTTATACATCAGAAAGAGATTTAAGTTTTGTAGCACAAAGTGTAGGAGTAACAACTCTTGGGTTAGTAGGTGAAACAATTTCGGGACCAGCATTCGAGCCGATTTTCATTACTAATTACGATGAGTTCCAATCCTATTTTGGTGGTACAAATCCAACTAAATTTGTAAATACTCAGATACCTAAGTATGAGGCGGCTTACATAGCTAAGTCTTATCTACAACAATCAAATCAATTGTTTGTAACAAGGGTACTTGGATTATCAGGGTATGACGCAGGACCTTCATGGTCAATAACAACTATCGGTAACTTAGATAGTTCAGGAACGACCGCTACGGGACAAGCTGGACCATTTACAGTCTCATTCTCCGGAGTTTCAGGAACACCTACAAGTGTGGCTATCACCAATTATGGTGGTCTACCCGCTTCAATTCAAGGTGTGATAACAGATTCATATACAACATACACCGGCGGAGAATCAACTTTACAATCAGATATGGAAGGTTATTTCTATTCTGAGATTGTAGACAGCGCAAATTCAGGACAAACCTCCTATTTTTGGGGAGCGGTTAATTCGACTACATATGATGATATTACAGGGGCGACTAGTACACCTAATTACGTAAGTAACGTAAATGTTTTAGGTGTTGAAAATGTACAGTTTGAATCAATAGATTTAACTGACTCGGTAAACGACCCATGGTATTACGCATTATTTACAGAATCTAATAGCGTTTATAATGGAACTGGTTTCGGTTTTGGTGTAACCACATTAGTAAATACGGGAGGTCTTGAATATCAAGGAACTGCTCAAGTTTACGTAACTAATTATACGGGTACACCATATAATGATTATCATGATGTGGTAGTAGCAACTTTACGTTCGAGAGGTATCGATACATATACTACTGATGATGGTCCAGTATATGAAGTATCAGGATTAACTGATGTTAACATGGATTGTACGGGTGTTTACTCGGAGGTTAATACTAACCCTTTCTCTACATTTGGTCTTTCAGCAACAACAGCAAATGGAGATAATTTCTTTTTCCAAACATCATTTAACGTATCTAATTCCAATTACCTATCAAAGGTATTCGGAAAATCGAATTTTGCAAAACCAAAATCTGAAGTACCTTTATTCGTAGAAGAAGAATATTATAACTTATTAAATACTGGTTATAGATTAGGTCGTGTTCGTGGTTTAAATTGTACACTAACTGATTTACCAAGTGCGAGACAAGATTTAGGAACTAACACAAGTATTGGTTGGTATTTAGAACAATATCAAACACCTGAAACTCCATATTTTGTTTCAGAACTGAGAGGTAACCAAGTTTATGATATGTTTAAAGTTATAACAATATCTGACGGTAATGCTGCAAACAGAGAGGTAAAAGTTTCAATTATGAACATCTCATTTAATAATGGGACCTTTGATGTTGTAGTACGTGATTTCTTCGATACAGATGCAAATCCTGTAGTTTTAGAGAAATTCACTAACTGTACGATGGATATCAACCAAAATAGTTTTGTAGCTAAGAAAATTGGTACATCTAATGGTGAATTTGAATTAAGGTCAAGATTTATAATGTTAGAAATGAATGAAGATGCACCTATGGATTCACTACCTTGTGGGTTTAGAGGATATCAAACTAGACAGTATTCAGGGGTTAAATCACCATTCTTAGAATATAAAACAAAATATGACACACCGGGTGAAGTTATTTGGAACCCACCATTTGGTGCGGCTTCAGGTACAGACAATGAAACAAGAAGTTCAGGTGATAGAGTAAGAAGAACATACTTAGGTGTTTCTAACACCGCAGGTATAGATGCGGATTTCTTATCATATAAAGGAAAACAAAATCCTACTAATTTAGCAACCGCTACTGATTCACAACCATGGTCTTACCTAACTAAAGGTTACCATATGGATTCAGGAGCAACGGTTATTTTAATTTCATCTAACTATGTTACTTCAGGTGAAACCGCTTTTGAAGTTGGTGACGCTAGTTTTGACGGGGAACCTCAAAGTGAAAGTAACCCATATTATAGATTAAATGCACGTAAGTTCACTGTTGTACCATCAGGAGGTTTTGATGGGTGGGACATTTATAGACAATATAGAACTAACGGTGATAGGTACCAATTAGGTGCGGCTGGCTTTAGGGCTGGAGCAGCACCATCAATAACTTATCCAACTGCAACAGGGTGGGGGGCGTTTAAACAAATTGTTGGTCCAGACAAATTAACTTGGGCTAACACTGATTACTACGCATACCTATGGGGTCAGTACACATTCAATAATCCTGAATCGGTTAACATTAACGTGTTTACTACACCTGGTATTGATTATGTTAACAACTCAAATTTAGTTGAGTCGGCAATTGACATGATTGAGCAGGACAGAGCAGATTCAGTTTATATTTGTACAACACCTGATTATAATATGTTTACATCTTCTTTAGGGAATTTTGATACGGACTTCATTTATCCTGAAGAGGCGGTAGATAATTTAGAGGATACAGGAATTGACTCTAACTACACTGCATCTTATTACCCGTGGATTCTTACGAGAGATACGGTTAATAACACACAGATTTATCTTCCACCGACAGGTGAGGTTGTTAGAAATTTAGCATTAACAGATAATATTGCTTTCCCATGGTTCGCATCAGCGGGTTACACGAGAGGTTTAGTTAATTCTGTTAAAGCACGTAAAAAACTAACACAAGAAGATAGAGATACACTTTATCAAGGTAGATTAAACCCGATAGCAACCTTCTCTGATGTTGGTACAGTTATTTGGGGTAACAAAACTTTACAGATTAAAGAATCTGCACTTGATAGAATAAATGTTAGAAGATTATTACTACAAGCACGTAAGTTAATTTCGGCAGTAGCGGTAAGATTATTATTCGAACAAAACGATGAACAAGTTAGACAAGAGTTCTTAGACTCAGTTAATCCTATCTTAGATAGTATTAGAAGAGACAGAGGTTTGATTGACTTTAGAGTTACAGTTTCAAATACACCTGAAGATTTAGACTCTAATACGTTAACAGGTAAAATTTACTTGAAACCAACAAGAGCACTTGAATTTATAGATATTGAATTCTTGATTACTCCTACAGGAGCATCTTTTGAAGATATTTAATAACTAACTATATTTATATTAAGGAGGAGGGTTAATTCCCTCCTCTTAGCCAATTAAACGTTTAAACAAAAATAAAATGGAATTCAAGAAAAAAACACTTAACGAGTCGTTAAACGTAAAGTCTGACGGAAAAAAGTCTTTTTCTAAAAAACCTCAGAATATTGTAATATCTGAGTCACAACTAGAAAGACTAATGGTAAAAATTAATAAAAAAAACTAAGTAGAGAAATGAGTTTAAATAAGGTTATTAGAGAATTTTATCACGAAAAAAAATTACAAGAAGGGTTTGACCCTGAAGGTAATCCTGATTTAAAGTATTATGCTTTTGATTGGGACGATAATATTGCTACTATGCCAACACAAATTATACTTTTGTCCGATGAAGACGAAGAGATAGGAATGTCAACAGAAGATTTTGCGGACTATAGGGGTATGATTGGTAAAGAACCTTTTGAATATAAAAGTAAAATGATTGTGGGATATGCCGATGACCCTTATAGAAATTTCGGAGTTAAAGGTGACAATGCCTTTATAGTAGATTCTCTATTAGCAAAACCAGGACCATCGTGGGATGATTTTGTTGAAGCAATAAACGGGGGGTCAATTTTTTCAATAATCACCGCAAGAGGTCATACACCATCGGTATTACGTGAAGCGATTTATAATATGATAGTGACTAACCATAACGGTATTAGTAAGGAGTCTTTAATTGACAATCTTAAAAAGTATCGTAATATGTCGGGTGATGAAGAAAAGGATTCGTCCATAATGATTAATGATTATTTGGATTTAAATAAATACCACCCTGTAACATATGGTGAAGGTAACGCGGCGGACCCTGAGGAGGGTAAAATTAAAGCGTTAAGGAGTTTTATTGCGTATGTTAAAGAAATGAGTGAGAGAATCGGTAAAAAAGCCTTTCTTAAGAATGATATAAAAAATAATTTTGTACCAATGATTGGGTTTTCTGATGATGACCCAGGCAATGTAGAAAAGATTAAAGCATTTTTAGATAAAGAATATAAAGATAAACCAGTTAAAATGTATTTAACTAAAGGAGGAGATAAAAAAGAAGTATAATTATTATTATATTTTATTTGCTCTAGTAGATTACTGAAAAAAAAATAAAAGTAAATAGAAAAACTTTTAAACTGGATATTTATAATTAAATAAACTAAAGAAATATAAAACCAAAATACAATGGCAGACTTATTAATGAAAATGCCCGTTCCCTATGAACCAAAAAGGAAGAACCGATTTATACTATCGTTTCCATCTTCATTGGGTATTAATTCTTGGTATGTTGAGTCTACATCAAGACCTAACATCCAAATCGGGTCAACAGAGATTCCTTTTTTAAACACCTCTACATACGTAGCAGGTAGATTCGTGTGGAACACGATAAACGTTACATTCCGTGACCCAATTGGACCATCAGCGTCACAAGCGTTAATGGAGTGGGTTAGATTACATTCAGAGTCCGTAACAGGACGTATGGGATATGCTGCAGGTTATAAGAAAGACTTAGACCTGGAGATGTTAGACCCAACAGGTGTGGCGGTTGAAAAATGGATTCTACAAGGAACATTTTTAACTGATGTTAATTTCGATAGTTTAGGATATAGTGATGATGCGTTAGCTACAATTACAGCTACATTACGTCCTGATAGATGTATTTTGGTATACTAATATAAAAGAAGTATTGATAATAAACCAATCAATTGTATATTTAAAACCATAGAGGTCATTGAACTTCTATGGTTTTTTATTTAAATAAACTATTATGGACCAAGGAAAACAATACGGACAAGCAAATATGAACTTACCACATGATGTGGTACCATTACCATCTCAGGGATTATTCTACAGTAATAAGAAAAAATCTCTTAAGGTTGGTTATTTAACTGCTCAAGATGAAAATATATTACTTTCTTCTTCGATGAATAATAATTTAGTAATGTCATTACTAAAAAATAAAATATATGAGCCTGATTTTAATGTGAACGAATTATTAGACGGAGATGCTGAAGCTATCTTAATATTTTTAAGAAATACTGCGTTTGGTTCCGATTATGTGTTTAAATTAAAAGACCCGAAAACAGGAAAAGACTTCGAAACTACTGTTGCTTTAGATGAGTTAGATATAATTAAACCTAAAATAACTCCAAATGATAAAGGATTATTTGAATTTAATCTACCTAAAACTGCAGTTAATGTTAAGTGTAGACTTCTAAATATTCAGGACACTAACGAATTAACATCATTATCTGATTCATACCCTGATGGGGTTACTGTACCAATTGTTACTAAACGACTAGAAAAAATAGTGGTTTCTATTGACGGTGATGAAAACAGAGAAAAAATATCAACATTTATAAGTACGCTACCTATTGCGGATTCAAAATTTATTAGGAACACGATGTCAGATTGTGAACCTAAGTTGGACCTTAATAGAACTACTACAGCCCCGTCAGGAGAAAAAGTGACTATGCGTATCACTTTTGGGGCAGAGTTTTTTCGTCCTTTCTTCTAGCTATAGGAAAGTTATGCTCGATGAGTTCTATTATCTAAGTAAACATGTTAATATGTCTTACTCAGACCTACAATTAATGCCCACCTTTGAGAGAAAGTTTTTTATTGATAAACTTTCAACAGAATTTCAAGAAAAAAA
>Ga0209535_1000443_pt1 | contig 29040 bp, 18 predicted proteins | sample LinPmetageLP28_FD_184041 | JGI IMG/M metagenome (GOLD analysis project Ga0209535, IMG submission 184041) | Marine viral communities from the Pacific Ocean - LP-28 (SPAdes) (version 2) | ecosystem: Environmental > Aquatic > Marine > Oceanic | place: Pacific Ocean | collected 2009-08-22
TACAAATATGGAAGCAGCTCACTTATCTAAAATTGCAACGGATATTGAAACTTACCTAATGTGGGGTAAAGGTGGTAGAATTAAACAAGATGGACCGGATGATATTAGATTATCTGTAGGTTTATGGGCACAGTTAGATAACTCTTTCAAAAGAGTATATAACAAGTCTTCATTTACTCTTGACATGTTTAAGTCTGAACTTTACAACTTCTACCAAGGTAAAGTTGAATTTAAAGGGCCGGACCCACAAAGATCACTTGTTGTACAAACAGGTATTGCAGGAATGCAGTTGATCAACAAAGCTATTGCTGATGAAGTATATGGTTCAGGTCTAGTTCAAAATGCATCAGATATCGGAGCTGTTAAAGGTTCGGGTATGGATTTAGATTATGGTTTTGCTTACACAAGCTTTACTATTCCTTTCTTAGCTAACGTTAAGTTTGTATTGAATCCTGCATTTGATAATTTAAATACTAATGACATTGAGAACCCATTAATTGATGGTCGTCCTCTAAGTTCTTATAGCTTTATTATCTTTGATGTAACAGATGAAGGAAATGACAACATTCACTTGTTAAAACTTTCTTGGGATAATCAACTTAAGTGGTTCTACCAAAATGGTACTATGGACTACATGGGAAGAACTCAAGGTTTTGCTTCTACTGGAAACTTTAATGGATATCGAGTTATGATGACTCAAACAATGCCTGCTATTTGGGTTAAAGATCCAACTAAAGTTCTTAAAATTGTAATGAGAAACCCTGTCACAGGAGGATCATTCTAGAACTAAATAATTAAAGGGGAGGAGTTAATCTTCCTCCCTTTTTATTTTAATCTTTAAAACAAATAAATATGGGACTAGATATAAAGTTAGCAAATAAAACATATGAATTTTCAAATTCAAGTGTGTCTAAAATTATATCTTCAAAATCAGTTGGGAAAGATATATTAGATAGAGACTACGCAAATAATGCAGCAGCAATTGCAGCAGGTTTAGTCAAAGGTGATCTATACCATTCTACAGGAGATTTGAAGATTGTAGTATAATAAAAGTCAAAAACTTTAGCAAGACTAAACATCTTGCTTTAGAAATTATTAATATATAAAAACGTACATGAAATATGTACCTTTGATTTTGTTAAATTACTAATTTTAAAACCAAAAAAAACAATGAGCGATTACACAATTGTAGAAAAGTATCAACTAGGAAAAAGTGCAACTATTGCTGTACGTCCTTTTTTTAGTCCTAATAAAGAAAATATGGGATTAGAACAATATGGGTTATCACTTCATGATGGGGTTTATCATGAAGAAAATTTAGCATGTTTAGAAATGAATGGTGTTAAACGGTACATAACAGGGTTAAATGAGTTTGATCCTAAAGTTAAAATGCTTTCTAAAGATAAGAAGAAAACTAAGATTAAAGAAATTAGACAAGTAGTAGCGCAATTAGAAGCTGAGTTAGCAGCTAATGTAGTTGATCCAAGTGATAAAGATTTTTGGAACAAATTAACTATCATGAAGCCTGACAATTCTAAGTTTTGGGATAAAATAAGTTTAAGGTGTGGAAATGATCCTGTGTTTTTAGATCCGGAAAAAGATCCGTATGATTTAATTAAGTTACACGCAATAAATGCAGGCGGTTTTTCAATAGTAGCTAAGTCATTAAGAGAAGCTAAAGAAATGAATAACCCTCCTAAATTTTATTTAGATACAGTTCAAGAAAGTTTAAGTACGCGTACTGAGTTAAGTAAAATTAAAAACAGAGCATTGGTACAATTACAAAAATTATATGATTCTAATACTGCTAAATTAATTTATGTTGCAAAAATATGTGATGTAGATAGTGTACAATATATTAAATCAACACCTAATGATATTCTATATGAGAATATGGATAATTATATTAATGGGTTCGGGGCTGAGTCTTCTAAGAAAAAAGCTGCTAGTCAGTTTTTAGAAGTTTCTCAACTTACAATGGAAGATTTAAAAATAAGAGCTGCAATAAAAGACGCTTTATATTATAGATTTATAACTACAAAAGCTGGTGGTTGGATTGAACCAATTGACAGTGGTATTAGATTAGGTAAAAGACCTTCTGAAGTATTAGAGTTTTTAAAGAAACCTGAGAATGATGAAGCATTAACATCTATTTTAGAAAAAGTAGAACCATATTGGAATTCTTAAAATATAAATAATGAATAATAATACCCTTTTAATAAAACTTAAACAAAGGTTAAATAAACTAGATAGTCAAGATTTTGACAATATAGAATGTTGGCAATTTGTTGAAGCTTTTAATAAAGCTCAAGTTGAATGGTGTAGAAGAAATTTGCACGGGGGTAACATGTATAAAGAAGGTGATGAGTTGTCTAAGAAAAGAATAGATGACTTACAACCTTTGTTAATTGAATTATCTTTAACAGGAACAACTACAGATAAGTATTTTGAAACTAATAATTTTCCAGTTGAAACATATTTGGAATTTAAAAAAGTTAGTACTAATGCAAAAACAGAATGTTGTCCAGCTAGAGATATGACAGTTTATTTAGCAGAAGAAGCAAATGTAAATTTAATTCTAAGAGATCCTTTAAAGAATCCAGATTTTGAATGGGGTGAAACATTTTGTACTATGATAAATAATACAATAAGAATCTATAGAAATACAGACTTTACAATAGTTAATCCAGTATTAACTTATTATAGACAACCTGTATACATAGAAATATTAAATTGTGTTGATCCTTATACAGGGGTGGTGTCATTAACAAATATAGAATGTGAATTTAAAGATGATCTAGTAGAAGTAATGTTAGATGATGCTGCGGCTATTATTGCTGGTGATATAGAAAGTGTATATCAACAACAAAGAGCACAAGCTGCTGCTGAAAGAAATAATTAAAATTTGATATACAATTAAATTTTTGTATATTATTATAGTAACACAGAAGTTACGAACAGAGTAAACTGTTAAAATCATTATATATAACCAGTGGGGGTAATGGTCCTCACATAAATTAATTAATATGGCATATTTTAATAATGCGTTTTACAAAACGTTTGTGGCATCCTCAACTGAAGCAGTTGCAGGTGTGTCAACTTCTTTGCTTGCTGCAGGGGAGTTAGGGCTTGTGAAAGATTCTGATTGGACAACAATGGCCATTCCAGGAGCTGCCTTACCGGCTAATTCACATGCTTACTTGGTTCAAGGAAGTTTCTACACAAAAGACACGATTGGTAACAATCCAGGTCATGGTGGATACAAAGAATCAGTAAAATCAAAAGGTATTAACCCTAAGTACATCTCAAGAGTATGGGCTGCAGATTGTTTAACTGCTCAGCAGGCAACTGCTTCTTTAGCTTTAGGAGCTGAATGTACTCCATGTGGAACTACACAATTCATGAGAATGGATGTGAAAGGTTCTCCAGCATTACGTTTTTTAAATCATAATGCTTATGCAATTGGTGATTCCGCAAACATTTGCTGTATAGATGGACAAGAGTTTTTAGATCCTGCATTAGTTTTAGCTACTGAAGCTGCACAAGTTGTTGGAAATGGACTAGGAAAAGACGATGTAGGTTACCAAGGTGGTAATCCACTAATTACTCCATTTGTAGCTGAGGCTGATTTGAATGGTGTTGATGTTGCAACTTTATCTGGTGGTGTAGGTTATTCTGTTACTGTAGGTGCTGCTTCTGCTACAACTAGTGTTGCTTCTCCTGCTGTAGGATCCGGAGCTAAAATTAACATCTTAACTGTAAGTGGAACAGGTGTTATTTTAACATTTAGTTATGCAAGTGCTGGTAAAGGTTATGCAGTTGGTGATGTATTAACTGTTGTTCAAGCAGGTTCTACTACTGATGCAACTTTAACTGTTACTGCTATAAGTGAAGGTGGTGTTATTGTAAATGTAACTGATGCTGCTGGTGCAGTAGTACAAAATATATACAGTATTGCACAAGCACAAGGTAAAGCTGCTTCTGGAAACTATGTAGCTTCTACAACTCCAAACGCTGCTGCTGCAACAGTTGATGCTGTAGTAAACTTTGTTGGAGCTTATGTAAGTACTAAATTTGGAGATTGTTCTTTTGACACAAGAGATCACTTTAATGCAGAGCCTGTTGAAATTATTGCAAGTATCCTAGATGAAACTGGAGATCCATGTAACGATTGTGGAACTGCTGCTAGAACTCCAGGTCAAATGCAAGCAACTCAAGGTGAAGAAGTAGTTAGAGACTTAATCTTATCTGAAAGATACCGTCAATCTCCTTATAATCAAGGAAACGCTGACAGTGCTAGAATCAGAGAAATTGAAATGTCTGATGAGCTTCTTGCTGCTGTAGATAGAAATGCTACTTATAGAGCTTTTTATATTCAACATGTTGTACCAAGATTTAATAACCCAAGTGGTGTTTTTGATAATGATCAATATGTATATCAAATTTATGTAAAATGTTCTGATGGTGCAGCAATTACTGCTGTAACAGCATTAGCAAATCAAGTTGTTACTTTAGCAAATGCTGCTGGTAATAATATTGCTCTTGAAACAGATTTAGGATAGATTTAATATTACATAAGCCTTAGTTAATACTAAAGGTTTCAAATTAATTAGAGCAGGGGTTACAAAACTCCTGTTCTTTTTATTTTACAATCTCTAGTTTTTTTTGTATATTATTAATATAGTGTATTAAAGCAAACATCAAATGGCAAACAAGCATATATTAAGTCTAGAAATTCCCACAGTATCTAACTGTGATTTATTATGTATTAAGGATACAAGTCAATATTCAAAAGACTTGGCAGTAGATTGTGAAGAACTCTTAATCACATTACCCGGATACTCAATACCGGTACTTCTTAAAGTAGATAATAAGTTTGATATGTGTTTAACAGCATGTACATTAGCTTTACAAAAAACTGGTTGTGGAACAACACAACAAAAAATTCCAGATGGTGTTTATATTATAAGATATAGTGTATCACCAAACACCAAAGTATTTGTAGAATATAATCATTTAAGAGTGACACGATTGTTAACTACTTATTATGAAGTATTATGTGATCTTGATGTGCAAGCATGTCAACCAGACACTAGAAAGCAAGATATTTATAAAGAAATGAATTACATAAAAACAATGATTGATGCAGCAGTATCCAATGTAGAGTATTGTGAATCTTCTGCACAAGGAATGCAATTATATAATTATGCAAAATCTAGATTAAATAAAATAGCTTGTCCATCAGGTAACTGTGGATCAAGTTCTAAATATTCATTTTAATAACCATTTAATAACCAACAAAAATTATGGCAAATTGTACTAAATGTAATAAAGTATTTACATGCGGATGTCAAAAAGCTAGTTTAAGTGATGGATCAATAGTTTGTAAAAACTGTAAGTCAGAGCTAGAAAATACTGCTGATTCTACAAGTGATTTATCAAGAGAATTAGCAAGGCAACAAATACAGAATTTAAGAAGTTAAAAATATATGGCAGCCTCAACTATACAAATCTCAAATAATTCTGCACAAAAAGCAAAATTAGAACTAAGTAAAAGAATTCAAATTGAAAGTGATTTTGCTAATCAAGCATATATAAATTTCAAGGCTGTTAGGTTTGGTATATCTGCGTGTTGTCATACTGATTTTGAAACAGCTACAAATAATAAAGATTTATGTGATTGGCAAAATGCTGCTAGTTCTAAAGTTGTTGTAGCTACAGAAATACCTGGAATATTTGTAGAACCATTAGCTAAATTAAATTTAAAAGCAAGCATGTCTTGCCCTAGTACTCCAACTAATGTATGTACAGTATTAGACTTAGAAGAAATACTAATAGCTGACAGCACTTATACACAATGTTTTGACGTTGCAGCAGCAAAATGGACTATTACTCATAACTTAGGAAAGTATCCATCAGTTACAGTAGTTGATAGTGCAAATACAGTGGTAGTTGGTGATATAGATTATACATCAAGCAACTCAATAGTAATAACTTTTAATGCTGCTTTTTCTGGGTGTGTGTTTTTAAATTAGAAAAAATCATAAAACAAAATGGCAGTAAAATTTTTAACCGGGTTAAATGTAGAAGGTAACGTAAGAATAACACCTTTAAATACAACAGATACTATAAGTTTTTTAAACTTAGGAAGCAATCAATCTAGATTAGTTACAACAAATAATTTTGCAATATTTAACGGAGGTTTAGAAACTGCAAGATTTTTTACTACGGGAGCATTTAAATTAGCAGAATACGGATCAGGTACGTTTACTGGAACAGCAACTCAAAGACTAGGTGTAGATACAAGTGGTAATGTAATAGAAATACCAATTGGTTCTGGAGCAGTAGATGGTAGTGGAACTACAAACTTTGTTGCTAAATGGTTAGACACGGATACGATTGGTAATAGTGTAATATTTGATAATGGAGCTAGGGTTGGTATAGCTAATCCCAATCCCCTGGTTACATTAGATGTAGAAGGCGCTATAAGATCTAATAATGATAATAGTGGTGATTATGCTGAGCTATTTTGTGATTTTGATGTTTCGGGCAATTCTTTTCTCCGAAGTAGTGCTGGTCCAATAGTAATTCAATCAGGTGCTCCTGAAACAATTATAAAAACTCTCGACTCTAGCTTTAATGCATTTTTAACCATTTCTAACTTGTCTGATGTAACTGCTGTTAAATTAAACTCTTTTGGAAGTTCATACTTAAACGGTGGTAACGTAGGAATTGGAACTACGTCACCAAGCAAAAAATTGCAAGTAGGAAACGGCACTGGATTAGACGATACTATAAGAGTTGTTTACAATGACGGAGAGTATACAGATATTCATGGTTATGGATTAGAAATGTCCAGAACAGCTTCTTATATTAGACCAGTGACGGATGGAACTGGAAATTTAAGCATAGGTGAGGATGTAAAATCCTGGAATAGTGTTATTCAGAATGCAGATACTCATATTTTTAAGAAAGATACTAGTGAGTGGATGCGTATTACATCAGCGGGAAATGTAGGTATTGGAACGACAGCTCCAGACTCTTTACTAGAAATATTTACCACAGATGCAGCTAAAGACTACATAAAGTTAACCTCTGGAGCTAGTGGTGTAAACCCATCCTTGATATTTGAAAAATCAGCAGTAGAGCAAGGTGTTATACAGTATATTAGAAATGGAGATTTAAAAATATACAACACAGATAATGATGGCGGTGTAATGATTAGCGGTTCAGGTGCTACTAATTATGACTTGTATATAAATAATTCAGGCAACGTTGGTATCGGGACTACTAGTCCGAGTGCTCAACTTCATTCAAATGCTTCAGGTAGTGCCATTAATTACGGTATGTTTACAATAGATACTGACAATTGGATTAATTTCTTTACAGGTACAGGAACAGCCCCTGGCGCTTCGGCTGCCGGGCAAGGCGCTTTGTTCTGGAAATCAGGCGGGGTACTTAGATTAGGAACATCCACAAGTACAGCTGGAGGTGGCTTTGTAGATATGGTTAGAATAGGTACAGATGGCAACGTAGGTATAGGAACTACTAGTCCTAGTGAGAAGCTAGAAGTAAATGGAAACATATTAGCTACCAGTACTTCAAATACTTTTATAGACGCTAAAGCTATAGGAGCAAATGCTTATATAAGAGCATATAGTGATTCAAATTCAGTTTGGCTTTATCAAGGAGGTAGTAGTTCTTATTTACAGGCTCAAAGCGGCTCTACATTAAGGCTTGGCTCTGGAACAGCTAATCTTGTTATAACAGATACTTCTGGCGAAGTTATGAGAACATCAGCAGGCAACGTAGGAATTGGTACTACTAGTCCTGCTTTTAAACTTGAAGTAGCAGGTACAATAAACCAAACTGTATTACAAGGTGCTCCTAGTGATAACCTAGATAATATATTAACCACTAGGTATTTTAAATCACATACATCAACTACAAATACTCCTTCAGCGATAACTTCATTTGGTATGGGGATATCTATTAATTACGGAAGTACTGCTAGTATGCAACTCATGAGTAGTAGAAATTCTAGTTTACCTCTTTATATGCGTAAATATTCTAATGGAACTTGGAGTAGTTGGATTGAAATAATAGACTCAAATAAAATTAGTGATGCTGATATTGTATCTTGGGATGATGCGGTTGTTCGTTGGAACGGAACTGGGGGCGCAAGTAGTGATTGGAATAATATTGACGAGAATAGTTTTATAAAAGGTCACACTACAACTACTAACTATCCTCCAGAATTAAGTCGTAGTTTTCTTTCTGGAATTGCTACAATGTACAGCTCAGATAATGGATGGCAACTAGCTAGTAATAGGTCATCAGGAGAGGGAATTTATTTTAGAAAGACAGCAAACGGAACGTGGCATGGTTGGACAAAACTTATTGACAGTAATGATATTTATGTTGATATATCAAACGGTAACATAGGAATTGGAACAACCTCACCAAATAAAAAACTTCACGTCAATTCAGGTGTAATAAACGAGGCGGCTAGATTTGAGTCTACAGATGTAGGAGCTTTTATTGAATTTAAAGACAGTGGTACAACAGACTTGCCTATAATTGGAGCTGTTGGTAATAATTTTGACATACGTACAGGAGGCTCTACTAGTGTCAGGGTAACAAGCGCCGGTAACGTAGGTATTGGAACAGATATTCCTTTAGCAAAACTACAAGTAGCAGGCGGTGTTCAAATGGCTGATGATACGGATACAGCTTCAGCAGATAAAGTAGGTACACAAAGATATAGAGAAGATTCAAATAATAGTTACGTAGATATGTGCATGAAAACAGCCAATGCAACATACGAATGGGTTAATATAGTCCAAAATAATTGGTAGGATGAGTAAAAAAAAATATATAACTGATATTTTAGATATCACTAATGATAGTGGAAGTATAGCACCATCATTTTCTTATGATCCTATAGATGTAGGAACATTTTTAGGAACTAATATAACTGCAAGCGTAAGCGCACAGGATTCAGGACCAGAAGCTTTATTTTTTAAACCTGATGGTTCAAAAATGTATATAATAGGTAGAAATACAGATGATATATTTGAATATGATTTATCAACAGCTTGGGATATAACCACTATATCATTATTACAAAGCCTCCCTCTTACCTCAGGATTCAATGAAAGTAATCCTTCTGGTTTATTTTTCTCACCAGACGGGATTTATTTTTATATTTGTGGTACTGCAAGAGACTCTGTTATTCAATTTACATTAACATCTGCTTGGAATATATCAACAGCATCAACTACAAGAGAATACAGACCTCTTTCAACTCCAAGCTCAGGAAATTTAGTTAATCCTGCCAATGTAAATTTTAAACCTGATGGAACCTTAATGTTTGTATCTGGTACAAGTTTAGATATAATAGTTACATATCAACTATCTACTCCCTGGGATATATCAACCGCATCACCTTTATCACAGGTTTCACTTTGTAGCATTCCTGCACCCCCAGGTAATGAAGTTTATTGCATAGGATTAATTTTAGGCTTACGGTTTTCTGATGATGGAACTTCTATATTTATTACAGATGGTACTTTTGATACTATATATCAATTAGATTTATCTACAGCATACGATCCTACCACAATAACTTTTAATTCTAAAACCTACAGATCAACTGAGCTTTTTGACCAAGATAATATAAATGATATTTATATAGCTCAAGCATATAATAAGGCATTTACAATTAATTCTAGCTTAGATGTTGTTAGACAATTAAATATAGGAGGATTAATAGTTGGTGCTTCTAATGGAGAGGAAGAAACATCTGTTGCAATAAAAGGAGGTCTTAATGTATCAGAAAATATTATAACAAGTAAATATTTAGCAGCTAAAAATTTAACTGTTGATGATCGAGCTTACTTTTATAATCAGGTTTCTATTGCTTCTAGTATTACAGCAGGAACAGATGCTACCGCTAATATGCAATTCCTTTCCTCTAATATAAGGGATACATCTAGATTTGATATACTTAGACAAGTATATTGGAGCACAAACGGACTTCCTTCTAATGAGGCTGCAACTAGGGGGTATAATATCAATCTATCAAAACCAGTTGCAGGTGCTACAACATCAATAAACATAGGAAGTTGGCAAAATGAAAGCAATGGTACTACTACTATAAATAACCACAGTGGAGTAGTTAATATAGTTTCAAAGGCACAAAACTTTTCTCATTCTGGTTCTTTAGACATAGGTAATATTTTAAAAATTGAAGGCAAAGCAGATTACCAATCCTATACATTATCGACAGCAACTCAAATATTTTTAGATAATTTTGTTGAAACAGGAGGATCTGCTGTAAATTTAGATTCCCATACACCTAATGTAGGTGCAGGATGGACAAAATCAGCAATTAACCCAAGTGGTAATACTAAAACTCTACAAGTCCAACCTAATAGTGAAGGGTTTGTAAAACTATCTGGTACCGATACATCTAGTCAGGGTTTAATATACACTTGTGACACATTACCAACATCAGTTAATTATGAACTAACAGCTACGTTTAAAAGACAAGATAATAGTGACGATACCTTTCACTTAATTGTAAAATATGTTGATGAAGATAATTTTTACTTTTTAACCTGGAGTGCTACTGCTAACAATTGTCTATTACGAAAAATAGAAGGTGGAACAGTTACTAGTGTTTTCACTCCCTTAGGTATACCAACAACAGGTTTTAATTATGGTGTATTTAATACAACTTCAGACAATTTAAGCCCGGAAATGCTGTTAAGACTTAGGTTTATAGATAACACATTAATGGTTTGGAATGGTGTTACTAATGATTTTGCCTTTAGAGGTTTCTTCCCAGTTGATAGTGATTTTAATGATGGTGCTGGAGGTACTTTTCATAGATTTGGAGTAGGGATAGGTGCGGTTTTTGCTGGAAGTACTGAAGATCAAGTAGATGAATGGAAGCTTAGCAGTTTTCAAGTTAATAATTTAGGTCCCATCAGTACATTAGATAATGCAACAATTAGTTATCTTAATAATGGGAGTTTTGGTATTGGTACTACTAGTCCTAGTGCTAAACTTGATATAGAAAGTACTACTAGCGGGGTTCTTTTGCCTAGGATGACTACAACACAGGTAAATGCGATATCTTCACCAAGTAACGGTCTTACGGTGTATAACACAACTTTAAATACTTTATGCTTCTACAATGGTACAAGTTGGCAAAAAGTTACAAGCACGAACATGTAATAAATAAATAAAAACAATAATTATGGCAATTACCTACAAATGGAATATCCCACAAATGAACGCTCACATCCAAGCAGATGGGCAAGACAATGTAATTTACACAGTACATTACATATACACAGGTTCTGAGGAGTCTGGAGGAGAAACTTATTCATCAACTAATATTGGAACACAAAGCTATACGTATGTAGCAGGCGAGCCTTTTGTGCCTTACGAAGATACAGAAGCTTTTGAAGCTGTAGTTATCGGATGGTTAAAAGAATCATTGGATGTACCAGCTATACAAGCATCTATAGCTGCAAACATACAATCTCAAATTACACCTGTAAATGAAGACTTGTATTTTACCTGGATGAATCCAACACCGCTAGAAGGATGAAAATTTATTAAATAATAAAAAATAATTTGTACATTTGTATAAATTATAATTTTTAAAATTAAAACCATGGCAAAAAAAGCTACAAAAATTACAGCTGAAGAATTGACAAATGTTCAAACACTTCAAAAAGAAGTTAACAACTTGCTATTAAACATTGGTAATGCAGAAATAGTTAAAGCTCAATTAATTGGAAAGCATGCAAAAATGCAAGAAGATTGGAATACTTTAACAGCGGCTTTGGAAGAAAAGTATGGTTCTGTAAATATCAGTTTAGAAGACGGTACATTATCTGAAATTGAAAAAGAAGATAAAGTAGAAGAAGCTGTAGTAGAAGAAGTATAATATTCTTTCATAAATAAGTTTTACAAAATTTTTTAAAGTCAGACATTTCTTGTTTGGTTTTAAAAAATTTTGTATATTATATTTGTATAGCGTGTAAGATCACATTACAATATAGTATAAAAAAATATTTATGATTCCAACTAGTTCTAGCATTTCAACAAATGGATGTGATAATATATCATCCAACTGTGTTATTTGGCAAGGTCCTGACATTGCGTGTATTAATTTATGTAGTGGGGATTCTGTCTCAGAAGTAGTATCAAAATTAGCTACTGAAGTATGTACATTAATTACATCAGGCGTAACAGCTAATCCTAATTTAACAGGTTTAGATTTAACTTGTTTAAATATTCCTGGTACAACACCAACACAAATAGTTCCTGTACTACAGGCTATGGTTGTTCAAATATGTGCTAATAAAAAAAGCCAGGTTCCTGCTTATGCAGGGTTACCAATAATGACATTACCTGTATGTTTACAATACAACGATGCAGGTGGTAATCCAGTAACACAACTCCCTTTAGATCAATTTGCTACAAGAATTGCAAATCAAGTTTGTTTAAACTTGACTGCTATAGGTATCATACAAAGCACATTAACTTCATATAATACAAGGCTTAATACATTAGAGGCATGCGTGCTTCCTTGTTCAGGTGCTGTAGTAGAAGCACAGGTTATACCAACATGTATATTACCTAGTGTTTTAACAAATGTTTCAGTATTATTACTTGCTTTAGAAGCAAGGTTTTGCGCATTAGAAACAGCAGTAGGATTACCTGCTGCAATTTTAGGAACTATTGGTCAAACATCATTAACATCTGCATCAGCTCAATTAACTAATCCTGGTAGTAACTATGGTAGTATTGGAGGATGGAACAGTACACCTGTTAATCTTGCACAAACTGTGCAAAATGCATGGGTAGTTATAGATGACATGTATACTGCTATTGCAAGTATACAACTTAACTGTTGCCCAAGCGGATGTGATGCTGTTATATTTAGATACACTACAACAAATAGTTTAAGTAGTGCTGGAGAAATACAAGGTATTAATTTTAATTTTCAAACTTCTTCTATCCCTGCTGCATTTAATGATTGTGCAGGAAGCACTGTTATAACTATAACAGATGTTGATAGCGTAGCAGTTACATCAACAGTAAATGTAAGTACATTACAAAACGATGCATCAGGTGTATTAGTGAATATACCAACTTTAAATACAAACGGTAACTTATCTGTATCAGTAGCATTCTGTGCTACTAATGCAGTAGATACATGTAGTGAAACACAAACTAGTGTAATTACAGGTGTGGTACCATGTCCAGCTGGAGTTACTGCAACTTCAATAACTCAAACAGGTGCGACAATAGGATTTACTAATTTACTTGGAGCAACTGCTACTTACATTATAGACATAATAGATGTTGCAACAACATTAGTTGCAGCAACATATACTCAAAATAATCCTACTGCCACTGTATCTCATGCATTTACAGGATTAACACCAGGTACTAACTTTAGTGCTAGAATAACAGTTACCTTGAATGGTATAACTCAAGTGTGTCCAAGTCCAACATTGTTTAGTTCATTAACTGCTGATGCGCCTTGTAGTAGCGGAATGGACGTAGCATTTATAATTGACTATACATCTAGTATGGGTACTGAAATTGATGCAATTAAAACCGATGCAGCATCTTTAGTTAATACTATAGATACTTCATCAGGATCTAATAATTATAGATTGAGTTTGGTAACAGCGGATGAAAGAAGTGGAGCTACATCTAATCCAACTTATGTTACATCTACAGATTATCTTGCTTTACCAGCTTCACAAAGAATTATAAATACTGGAACAGGTCATAGACAATTTGTTACTGCCTGGGAAATGTTCCAGACAGATAATGGAACATCTTTTACCACACAATTACAAAAACTTAATACAGGAGCACCAACAGCTGGTGTACCTTTAGGTTCTGGTAGTGGAGCTCCGGAACCAACAGATATGGCGTTAGGTCAAATAATAGAAGCTAGTGAGTTTACAGGAGCATTTAGAAATAATGTTGCTAAGTATGTTATTATTATAACAGATAATTTACCAAGTGGTGATGATGATGCTTTTGATGATACGGATATTGCAAGATTAAATTCACTGCAAGCTACTGCATTAATAAAAGGAATTAAAATATTTGTTCTTGGAGCAGGTACGTCACTAACTTATACAAGTACAGCAGGAGTAACGAGTTATCCATGGAGAGATCTAGCAATTAATACTAATGGTAATTGGAATGTAAGTGAAAGCCCTTCTGTAATATCAGCTGAAATAGTAACTGGATGTGCTTAAAATTAAATTTAAAAAAATAAAAAATGGCTTGTAATTGTACAAAATGTAGTAGTAAATGTAGTTGCGCTGACACAGCGTTAACTAATGCATGTACTTACACTGATTGTAGTACTGGTAGTGAAAGATGTGATGATGTACAAAGCGCATCATGTGTAAGCTATACAGGCACATCGTTTCAAATAGGACCTGCAAACACAAGAATAACAATAACATCTGGAGAAAGATTAGATTCTATTATACAAAAGTATGCTATGATATTATCAAATGGATTAGGCACTTGTACATCAAGCGATGTTCAACACGATCCTTATAATGTTTATGCTGGAGTTATTACAAGCTCTACAGCATCCGTTATATGGGACGGTATATGGAGTTCAAGTACAGGTTTAAATGTATATTATGATACACAGATAGCTCCAACAGGTTGGACACTTGTAAATTCAACACCAATAGTAACAACTGTTTCTAATTATACAATAACAAATTTAATAGCTAGTACAGCATATAAAGTAAAAGTTGTAGATAATGGTAATTCTGCTGCATGTAAACCAATAGAAATTTTATTTTCTACATTAGCAACAGGTTAAAAAACAACAGAGTAGTAGTTTGTTGGTTTTCTACTACACGAGTTGGAAGAGATTGGGGAAACTCAATCTCTTTTTGTTTTATAATTGTTTGATACCAAAAAAATTAAAAATTTAATTATCTTTGGTTAATTAATAAATTTTTACTATGACAAATATTAAAAAACAAATTAGTGAAACATTAAAATGGAAAAAACATCCTTCTTATTGCGCTGCTAAATTAAACATTACAGAAAAGCAATACATTAAAATTAAAAAGCAAATTCTTTATGAAAGAAAAAAGCACAAGAAAAAAGAAAAGTATTTACAAAGTATATCGCTTGATGTAAATGTAACTGAAGCTATTGATTTAGAGAATGGAACCGGAAAACTTTCTGGAACATTTAATCACGAACCTAAATCAGCAGAAGAAATAATATTCTTATTAAAGATAGATACAAACAAATGGAAACTATCTCAATATTGGAATAAACAAATGGGAGACCATTGGAGAGTATCAGCTTTAATTTCTCAAATTAAAAATCCAGAACAAAAGTTTTTTGAAAACTTACTGGAAAACTGGATACCTAAAAAATACAAAATATCAAACTCACCTTTTAGAAATAAATTTACTAATGATCCTCATTGTGCAGTAATTTCATTACAAGATATACATTTTGGTAAAGAAGGCAACGATACTATAGATAAAGATTTTGAAGATACAATAAAAAACTTAGTGCAAAGAGCACATGCTATACACCATATAGAAAAAATGTATTTTGTTGTAGGAGGAGATCTAATTAACATGGATACCTTTAGTGGAACAACTACAGGTGGTACACCATTAGATAATTGTATGGGAGCTACAGAAGCTTATATACAAGCATTTGATGCTATGCATTGGGCAATTACTTATATCAAATCATTTTGCGAAGAGCTTGTTGTAGTTTATGTCCCAGGTAATCATGATAGACTATCTTCATATCACTTAGCTCATGCTCTATCTCAATCAATTGAATGTGATAATATTACATGGGATGTATCATATGAAGAAAGGAAAGTGCATGTTTGGAAAGATAACTTTAATGCTTTTGAACATGGGGATAAACGTAGTAAAAATAATCCTTTAATATTTGCATCAGAATATCCTAAACAATGGGGAGCTACAACAAATAGAACATTATTCAAAGGACATATACATACAGATAGAAAAGTAGAATATATGACTTCTAATGAAACAGCAGGGTTTATAGAAAAAACTTTACCTAGTTTAGGAAAAGCAGACTATTACCATCATAGTAACAAATTTACTGGAAATAGAAGATCCGGTAAACTAGAAATTCAACATCCAACAATGGGTAACATATGCGTTTTAACTTATCAAGCGTTATAATCACCCCAATTAAATTTCATTAAGTGAGGTTTTTTTTGTAAATTATAAATATAACTGTATGATTACCAAATTTAAAAAACCAGATTTAAAAGCCTCTAGACATAGAGAAAAAAGATTAGGTATATTAAACAAAGAAACAATAAAAGAATTTAAAGAAAAAAAACCTTTATATTCTAATATTGATAATGATAAATTAAAAAAAATAATAAAATTATATAATGTAAAACTATGGAATGCGGTTATAGATTATAGAGATGGTGTTGAGTTACCAGATTCATTGGGTTATTTATTTATTGGAACATGTCCTTCATCTAAAACAATTAATCCTAATTATACTCTATCACATCAATATGATAAAATCTTACAAAATAAAAATTGGGAAACTGATGGTAATTTAGCTAAGATATTCTATACCAACTGGTCTACAAAATATAGATTTAAAAACAGAGAGTTGTGGAGTTTTGTTGCATGTAGGGAATTTAAAAGAGCAGTATCTAAATCTTATCCTAAAAATTGGACAAAGTATTTAGTTATGAAAAACAAATATAGAGTGGCTCATTTATATGATCAAAACATTGAACAGACAAAAGAAATTCTTAAAAATTATAATGAATTTGAAATATAAAAAACATGTCAACAATAGCAGAAGCAATATCAAGAATTAGAGGGCAAGTTAAAGCAGAAGTGCAAGATGCATATGTTACCGACAGATATATATTTAGTTTAATAGAAAAGTTTGCTCAAGTATTAATGCGTAGGCAAGATTATGCTAATAAGCTAATGAAGTTTAATTCTGTATGGAAAGCGTTACCATACGTAGAACTAATAGATGTAGATAAAGTAGAAGCACATTGTTCCGGTATATCAAGTGGTTGTACAATAAAACGTACAAAAGTAAGATTACCCTCTATGATAGAAGGATATTGGGGACCTCTTATACGTACTGTAAGCTCCATAGATGGCTCACAAGAGCTTCAAGCAACTCAACCGGGTACATACACCTCTATGACTAAAACAACGTCATTTAAGTATAATACAACAAGATACTTCTGGTGGTTAGATGGATATATATATTCTCCTAATATAGAATGGGATGCATTAAAATTAGAAGGTGTATTTAATTCTGATATAACAGCATGGAATTGTGATACCACAGATGACTGTACGCCAAGATACAACCAACCAATATATATACCGGAAGCTTTATTTGCAGAAATAGAAAGTCAAGTAATAAATACTATGATGAATACTATGCAAGTTCCAGCTGAAGATTCAGATAACAAAATTAATATACATAGATAATGGGAGTATCAAATAAATACAGAACGTTTACTTCATTAATGGAAGATGTTTCCATTGACTTTTCTACATATGCTTTAGAAGGTATGATTGAACCTGCTCAACTTATTAAAGTTGCAACTAGAGTAAACTATGATTTGGGTTTAAGAATTCATAGAACTAAAGAAGTAGTAATAGATATTGAACACGGAAGAGGTCAACTGCCTATGGATTTTGCGTTTCTTAATTACGCATTTTTGTGTGGTGAATATAAAGTCAATGCAACCATGCCTTCAGGTACACACGTAGAAACCTTTAATGATGTACCCTACGTACCTTCTCCAAAAGGAGTTGGTATATGTGAAACAGCTCAAACATGTAAAGATGTTTGTGTAATTAATACTTGTGATGGAAACAACAGCCATCAGTTAGTTCACAGAATTGGACCAAATCAATTTAGAACTTATAGTACTTTTATGCAATTAAGAATACAAGATGTAAATACTACAACTTGTTTTTGCCCTACTCTTGGAGCACAAGCTCCAGATATAGCAGAAGTAGTGGATGGTTTTTTAAATACATCTTTTAGATCTGGGAAAGTATATCTAAGTTATCAAGGAGCTATGGAATCAGCTGATGGTGACTTGTTAGTATTAGATCAACCTTATTGTAATGAGTATTATGAATATGCATTAAAACAAAGAATATTAGAAAATATGATTTGGCAAGGTGAAAGTGTTACTCAACAGTTGGGATTAGTAGAACAAAGATTAAGAGCGGCTAGAAATAACGCATTGAGTTTTGTTAATACACCTAATTTCCAAGAGATGAGAAAAGTTTGGACAATGAACAGAAGAGCTCAATATCATAATTATTATAATATGTTCTTGAGTAATCCTCCTGTTAATCCTAGAGTAATTGGTAATGGAGCACTTAGTTCGGCATCAACAAATAGTGCAAGTTCAGCTTACTAATAAAGAAGTAAATTACTATGGCAAAGCAAAATAATAAACAAGGTACAACATCTGTAGTTACTAATTCATTTATTAAAGGAATGAATAAAGATATTACACAGTCTATGGAACCTGAACAAAGTTGGTGGAATGCTCGTAATGCAGCTAATAATTCCAATGATGGCGATTTAGGTACAATAGGTAATGAACCTTCTAATTTACAATGTGGCGTTATACCATATACTATTATAGGTGCTGTACATAGATATGGAGATGAGTGGATTATATTTTCCACTGATAATATATCTTCAGAGATAGGGCGTTTTGATGATAGTGAATGTAAGTACACTACAATTATTAATGATCCTTGTCTAGCTTTTAACACTAAGAATTTAATAACAGGTGCATCTAAAGAAAATTTTGATTGTACTTGGGAAGTATATTTTGATGATGGTAATAATCCATCAAGAGCATTAAATATTGATGACGTACCATACATTCAATATATAAGTTCTGCAGAAGGAGATCCTTGTGTAGTCTATAGTGATGTAACACCTAAAAGATTAAATTGTGAAAAGATAAGATTAGCTCCTTTAGTTGATACACCCTGTGTTGTTTTACAAAAATCAACAGATGGTGGTATGATGCAAAATGGTGCATATCAAGCTTTTATAGCTTATACAGAAAATGAGCAACGTGTAACTGATTTTATAGGTATATCTAATATACAAACATTATGGAGTCATGTAGGGACAGACGGTTCATTGGATATTAACATAAGCAACTTAGATAAAGACTATGAGTTTTTTGAATTAGCTTTATTAGTAAGGAATCAAGGACAGACATATGCCAAGCGTATTGGTTTATATAGTACAGAAAGACAAAGTATTAATTTAGATTATTTAGATGATTCATTGCTTTCTGTAGATTTAAAATTGATACCACAAAGAAGTCCGGCATATGAAAAATCAGAAGCAATGTATGTTGTTAATGATTGGTTAATTAGAAAAGGACCAACAGAGCAATTTGATTTTAATTACCAACCTATTGCAAATAACATTACAACTCAGTTTGTAGTAAATGAAGTATCATCAACATATTATAGTTTAGGTGGAAACAAGTTAGGTTTTTTAAGAGATGAGCAATATGCATTTTTTATAAGATGGATATATAATACAGGAGAAAGATCTTCTTCTTATCATATCCCTGGTAGAGCACCTGAGTTTTATCCTCCGGCAGGACAAAATGAAGATGTAAAAATATTTGGAGATAATGTTTTAGATCCAGATGGGGATCCTGTATTTAAAGTTTATAACACAGGAACTGTAACTTCCCTTGTAAATGAGATACAACCAGATGGCAGTAGAATAATTGCTAAAGGTAAAATGGGATACTGGCAATCAACAGAAAGATATCCTTCTAATAGACCCGATATATGGGGAGACTTATGTGGTAAACCCATTAGACATCATAAAATGCCAGCAGAGGATGCTAGCAATTCTTTACATATAAGTACAACTAGTGGTGATTTAATTAATGTGTTAGGTGTTCAATTTGGAAACATAGGAAGACCTAAATACAACGATGGAACTTACTTACCAAATGTTGTAGGTTATGAATTGCTTAGAGGATCAAGAGGGGGTGCTAAATCTATTTTAGGAAAAGGTTTATTTAGAAACATGCGTAAGTATACTGTACCTAATGCAGAAAATTTAATAGGTAATAATGTTCAAGGCTTATATCCTAACTATCCATACAATGATTTAAGACCAGATGTTTATTTTCATAAAGGTGGAAATAATGATATTAATAGAACAGAAGGATGTAATAATTTTAGTGAATCTATAATTAATTTTCCACCTTTAGGATCTGAAGGTATTGTAGATGGTGTGCAGACAGGATATTCTCAAAAGGCATTTACTTTTTCTTCTCCTGATTTAATGTTTACTAAGCCTTTTTTAAATGCTTATGAAACTAGAATATATGGAGATTTGAATGGACAGTCTAGTGGATATTTTAAAGCATCAGAAGATCATTCACAATTTAAATTATTAAGAAACGGAGCTGCTATTATTTCAGCATTTCTAGGAGTTGGTTATGCTATTAGTCAAGTTCAAGGTGACAGAGGTACTTCAAGAACAAGCGGTGGTGCTGGACCATGGATGGCAAATGGTGATTTTGCAGGGATAGCTGCAAATGCAATTACAAATGCTGCAGGTGCTGGTATTAATGCTGGAATCTCAATGGGTGCTCAAGGTGTTTATGAAGCTGTAGATAGTTCTTTATCATTACTAGATTTATGGTCTGGAGGTGCGCTTGTAGAAGGTGCTAATCTTACTTTTGGTCAAGTTACTGGATTAGCTGGTACAGCACCAGGAGGAACAGGAGGAGAATATACAATAACTAATAACAAAAATACTCCTTTATCTCAAATGCCAGCTGGAGTAAGAGCTTTTGCTACTATTGCTACAACAGGTACAAATATAGCAATAGGAGGTAATGAGATTATAGACCTTATATATAATTTAGTAAACAAATCAGATTTTGTTTATAAGTATAATTCACAAGGTTTTTATAATTCATTTACTAAAAGAAATACAGGCTTATGGAGGATTAAAAATACTGACTCTAATTATATAGGTCAATCTTTTCAATCTTTTGATAATGGAAAGTATAAAATAAATAATTTATTTAGACCTAGTACAGTTGCTGTTGCATTAGATAAAGAAATATCTGTACCAAGTGTAGAAGATACATCTCGTTTTGTTATAGGTGGTGAGGTAAATAAAAACAATGCTGCAATTCCATATTCACCTTCTTATTTAACAGATCCTGATAGACCTCAAAAAAGACCTATATCAGCATACTATGGAGCACTTAAATTTAATTTTGATAATCAGTATGGTCAATTAGATGGTATAAAACAAATACCAATGAGGTCTTGTGTAGAACAATTAGATCCTACAAAACCAGATGCATTTATGTATACGTCTGCTCCCATATTTAGTGGAGATACTTTTATAACAAGGTATACAGAAAAAGTAATGATGCCTATTTTTGCGCAATTTTTATATGGGCAACCAGATGAATTTACTTATGATTACTCTGCACATGTAAATATTCCTTATCCAAGATATTGGTTAAACTCTCAAAAATTTGATTTATCTAAATTAGCACAAAATATAGCATCATTAGGTTTGACTAGTATTAATAATAATTCTATTAATCCAACTTTTCCAAATGATTTATTTTATTTAGATAGAGGTAGTGCTAGTTGTGGTGCTAATAAATTGACTAATATATTTAGTACTAATTCTGCAGATCCTAATCCTGTATTAGCCATGAGATATGCTTATTCATATTCTCATTCCAATGGTATTTTAGATTTCTTTGTAGAGTCTGAAATTAACTTAGCTCAAAGAGACTGGGAAGACACTAAAGAAAAAAGAATATATGATGTATATCAATATAATGATCTAACAGATTTATTTCATGCACAAATACAAAAGATAGATAACTTTTATAAATATGATGAGTCTTTAAGTCCATCTAAATTTCCAAGTCAATTATCATCTTGGGGTCAAATGCAAGGTAGATTTTATGATCCTTATGTAGCAGAAAACTGTTATGTAGCAAGACCTAAAAGACTTATATATTCTTTGCAAGCTCAAGAAGAATCCAAAAAAGATTTTTGGAGAGTATTTTTAAACTTTAACTATAAAGATTTTAAAAGTAAGGTAAATGTAATAAAACCTATAAATAAAAGTGGAGCTATAATATTCTTCCCTTACTTATCACCACAAATGTTCCAGGGCTTAGACACTCTTAAAACAGGTTTAGATACTAAATTAACTATAGGTGATGGTGGATTGTTTAGTCAACCATTCCAAAATATAGCTAATTCAGATTTATCAAATGAATATGGTTCTTGTGAAAGTTTAAGAAGTGTTATTAATACACCTATGGGTTTATTTTATATTTCTCAAGCTCAAGGAAAAATATTTAATTATGCTGGTAAAGGATTAGATCCTATATCTAATAATGGAATGAAGTGGTGGTTTGAACAATACTTACCTTCACAGTTAGTTAAACAATATCCAGAACTAGAACAATCTGTATTATCAGATAACCCAATTGCAGGTGTTGGTTGTCAATCTATTTATGATCAGAATGATGATGTAATTTACTTTATGAAAAAAGATTACAGAGTCAAACAAGAATATATATCAATTATAAGTTATAATGAATTACAAGGTTTTATTCTATCAAGCTTAGTAGCAGGTGGAGGAGTCCCTATAATATTAGGCGATCCTTTATACTTTGAAGATTGTTCTTGGACTATTAGTTATGATCCTAAAGCTAAAGCATGGATATCATTTCATGATTGGCACCCGGAGTTTTCTTTACCAAGTATAAATCATTTTTTTACAACAAAGACTATTACTACTGATGTAACACAATGTCCTCCTGGATATGGTTTAAATGCTGATACAGGATTATGTGAGCAGTTAATAAATGAAACCACATTATCAACAGTAACAGTAGATGATATTGTATCAACTGTTACAGGCGGGTCAACAGATTGTTTAATAGACGTTGTTATTGCAATGGATTGGTCTGGTAGTACAGGTACTCCTAATTATAATCCTGTAACTGGAGTTATGGGTAATACAAATAGATCTACTGCACAATTAAGATGGTTAGATGTATTTTTACAAGACTCTGCAATTCAATCAGAATTAACATCTGGTAATATGCAAATTGGATTTACTGGATGGGGAAATGTTTCGACACCATGGGATCCTATGTCAAATACTAAATCTCGTATTTCTATTATAAATTGGTATTTAGATAATTGGAATACAAGTAATAATACAAGTGCTCAACAAGCAATTTTTGGAAATGCAAATTCACCAACAACAGGAAATGGAGCTTTAGCATTATTAAACAATAAAGCTGGTTCTAGTCTTGGTGATAGATCATCAAGCAGTTTCTTTAAACAATTATTAATTACAGTTACAGATGGTACTGCTGGTGTACAAGCAAATAGTGGACAAGTATCACAACAACAAAGTCCAACTATTATAAGTGGTGTAAGTCAACCTCAAAATACAGGATCTTGGGCATTAACTAATTTAGGTGCTGCTAATAAACAAGAACTTATAGGTGTATTTTGTGGAGCAGATGCAAATTGGCAAACTAATTTTAATCCTGTTATTTTAGACAGTACAACAAATACAGATTATAATATTGTTCCAAATGTACCAGGGCCAAATCAATTTACAATGAATGCTCAAGATAATTCTGAGTTAGAAGCTGTTGCTAATCAAGTAGCAAGTTCTTTGTGTAGTATTCCTTTTGTATGTACATGTCCTACCGGATATACTTTGGTTTATCCTAATCCTACAACAGGTGGTTTATTTACAGAAGCATCAGGTACATGTAGTAATTTACCAGAACAACAACCAATATGTAGAAAAGTTACATGTGAATGTCCAACTGCACCAATATCGGATGCAGTAACAACTGTTACAGGAATATGTCCAAGTGCATCACCAAAGATATTTTCTATTGGGGATCCAGCTTGGGTTGATCCAACACCTCAAGTTTGTAATTATTTTTATTATGACACTGTACCAGGTAATAACAAAGTGGGTACAATATGGAGACATAATGAAAGATGTGATAGTTATGCTAATTTTTATGGTATTGATTATCCATGGGAAGTAGAGTTAGTTGCTAACACAGGTCAACAAGTAAATACACTAAGAAGCATTGAATATCAAATGCAAGCTTTTGTATACAAAGGTGTAATGGGTAATGCGTGTGGTGAAGACAAATGGGAAGATTTACTTTTTAATTTTGATGAAGCTGTTATATATAATAGTGAGCAAGTATCAGGACTTTTAAAGCTAACACCTACACCATTCAACAATCCTATTTTAGAATTAAGTTATCCTATTATCAATACAAACAACATTGATATTTTATGTTCTAAGGTTGAACAAAAATATAGGTTTAATCAATTTTGGGATGTAACCAATGATAGAGGTGAATTTACAAATGCTGAACAACCTATATGGAATACAGAGTATAACGGATACATTAAAAATTTAAATGCAGTTAATTTAAATTATTTAAAATCACCTTTGCAACATAAAAAATTTAGAAGTTACTACACAAATTTAATTTTAAGAAGATCAAATTCTGGTAATAGAAAAATGTTGTTAAGATTAAATAATACTAAATTACTTATATCTCTTAGATAATGAAAAATAAAAAAAGCATAGGATTACCCGGAGGACCAAATGAGTTTTTAAAAGATATAACCCGACATATATCTGTTGAAGGTTATAAGCGTTATAGTAAAGATGTAAACAATCCTTACAATATTATTGAATCAGGTAATATTACTATGGAGGATGTAGACTTTCCTGTATATGGTACAGACAACTTAGGTAATGAACAAATAATGATGCCCGGTAATAACTATCAGTTTCCAGGAGATAGTGTTTTAGAAATACCTATGGCTCAAGATGGTAGAGAACAAGCAACCATATCTCAATATGAAGAACCAGCATGGTATGAAAAAGCTTTAGATAGACTAGCTAGTCCAATGACAGCATTTGGATATTCAGCACGTAATCAAGATGTACCTGATAATCTTCCTATTAATATGGAAGAAAGAAATGCATTTGATTCTGTTATTGATATGGTTAATCCATTTGCTTGGATTAAATATGGTGCACAAGCTAATAGAGATTTAGAAAAAAGTAAGTACTTAGATGCAGGTTTAAATGCATTAGGTGCAATTCCAGTTGTTCCTACTTGGTTAAAATATGGTAAATATGCAAAAGATATAAATAAATTAACCAGGGACCTTTCAAAACCAATAATTAATAAAGCCAAAACAAATCTTACTCAATTTATAAATGATCCCGTAAATATAAATAACCCTTTTGGTTTTCAAAGAATAGGAGATACACAACCTCTAAGTGATTTGTCTTTACTTACTCCTGAAAATATTGATTTAACAAAAGGATTTGGTAATTATGCAGAAGAACTATCTAAACGCCAAAGGGCATATGGTAAAAAATACACTGATCAAAATTTAAGTGAAAACTTTTTTAAGGGAAAGGCTAGGGTAAGAGATCAACTAAATGAAAATATTACTCCTTTTGGTAAACCTTTAGGTTCTGGTATGGAAGGCACTGTTTATGAATTTGCTAATTATCCTGAATCTGTTTTAAAACATGCTTATAATTATTCTAATAAACTATCAGATATAAATTTGCCAAAAGAAGCCATGTCTTTTAGAAATAATGCTACTGCTATTCCTTTAAAAGGTGAAAAGATTTTTGATAACTTTAATAATACAGAAGGAGCAATTAGTATGATGGACAATTTAAATAAAGTTGGTTTAGACTCTCCTCTTAAACTATCAAAAAGAAATGCATATGCTGATTTACTAAAGCGAATAAGAAAGCTAAGGGATTCAGGAATTAAGATAGATGCAAATAATACAAGTAATATTAGGTTTAATAAAGATAAGGGTGTCTATGATATATATGATTTGCAACCTGGTAAAGGTAACCCAACATATATGAAATGGATAGATCAAGAATTAAGACCTGGACAAATGATTCCAGATAAAGGTTCCCAATTTGACTATATGAATGGAGGTTCTGTACCTAAAGCACAAGATGGTAAAGAAACAGATTATTTAACAAAAAGAATGGATGATTTTGATGGAAATTTTTTTTCTTCATTAGCTCTTCCTAGCTTCCAAGGTACTGGAGATAGCAAAGGTTTGTCTTTAGCATTAAGAAATCTTTATATAGGGAATGAGATAGAAGATGGTGTAATTTCAAAATCTAAATACAGACCCACAAAAGGAGACACGCCAGAAAGTAATTATTATAGCATAACTAATGATCTTGTAAAAGAACAAATGGGTGATATAATAAAATATCTAGAAAAAAATAAGGGTAACTATTTACAGGCATTTAAAGAAGATACGTATAATAAATATCCAAATAATCCTGAGTATGCAGAAAAATCATATAACAGACATAAACACAATAGTAAATATATTGGCCCAGTACATCAGTTAAGTGACACTAGCTGGAATATACCAAGATCGTTAAATCCAGGAAATAGAAAAAAGAATCCTTTAGCTGATTTAGGTAATTATCAAATAAGTACTGGAGAAGATGAAAGAGGAAAGTATTATGCTTACTATGATGTATGGGATACAGCAACTCCTGCTGAATTTATAGGTGCAGCTAAAAAGTTTTCTGTGTATGATAGAATTTATTTAGATGAATTAGATCAGAAACAAACAGGAGGTTCTTTACCTAAAGCACAAGCTGGCATTGCTCGTATTGAGGACCAAGCTAATAGAGAAGACCAAGCTGACAGAGAATTAAATCAAAATATTATTATACCTAAAGCAATAAACAGATCACCGCCTATTCCAAAATCAGGTCCATCTAGAAAATTTAATGTGTTAGATTATAATACTCTATCAAACTATTTAGTAGATAGCAGAGGTGGGACAATAGACACATGGGGACAATTAGCAGATACAATTGCTTTTCATGAATCAAGCCCGTGGTCAAGAATGGATCCAAAAGCCAAGCAATATAAAGGTGGACCTGGTAGAGGTTTATTTCAATTTGAACAAGAGTCATTTGATACTGCATTAAAGAGATATAAAAATATTGCAAATGCAAAAGGGTTTACTATAAAAGATAGTATAGTAAATGCTAAATCAGCTGATGAATTATCTTCAAAAGATCAATATACTTTATTCTTAGCTAACTTAATAGAGTCAAAAGCAAAACTATCAGATTATGCAAATGGTAAATTATCTTCTTTAGATTTATGGTTGTTAGGTCATAAAAATGTAGAGGCTGATGGAGACCGAGAAAGTTTCTTAGAAAGTAAGGCTGCGGCAGAAAAAGAAGGTATAAAGAATGGTTATAAAACATTCCAAGAAGGTGGTGAAAAATACATTGTTTCTGCTGGAGATAACTTAGGTAAAATTGCTAATAAATATAAAACATCTGTTGATGAACTTGCTAGGTTAAATAATATATCAGATCCTAACAAGATTAACATAAATCAAGAATTAATTATACCTAAAATACCAGAAGAATCAACGCTTAATAAGTACACAATTAAATCTGGGGATACATTAGGAAAGTTAGCAACTAAATATAATACTTCTGTAACTCAATTGGCTAAGTTAAATAATATACAAGATGTAAATAAGATCAATGTTAATCAAGAATTAATCTTACCGGATTCTTATAGAGAAGAAAAACCATTAAAAGATGAGGCATGGTATAGTGTAGATGATATTCAAAAAAACAATGACAAAGTAAATCAACTTACTGATGAAAATATTATTATAAATTCACAGTTACTAAATAACCCGAATCAAGCATATGTTGTAATTGATAAAAAAACACAAAGGCTGAAATTATATAGAGGTGATGAAGTTGATTTGGATTTTGAAGTTTTAACGGGTGCCAATGATGGAGATGCTCAAACGGTTACAAATGTAATAGATTATAATAAAGATGGTATAACTACTGAGGCTGACAAAAGAGGAGGTAAGTATAAAGCAGACTGGATGGCTGGTAATAGATCAACTGGTGCGGGTGTTTATACTATAAATCAAAGTGCTCCTACTTCTGAGGACAGATATCAAAATGCACCATCTTTTAATTTGTTGAATGAAAGTGGTATACAAGTAGGAACATCTATACATGGTACACCTGGATTTAGAAATAAGTTTTTTGATGACGGCAACCTTGAAAACAATAGTGCATCCAACGGTTGTATTAATGGTAAGTGTTCTGATTTACAAGCTTTATATAATATGAATCTACCAACAGGTACGCCTGTATTTATATTACCGGAGGATGAGGGTAATTCATTTCAGCAAGTAGATGGTAAAGCTGTTATGAGAATGAGTAGTAAGAATAGAAAAGATTACTTAGAGTATACAGATTTAAGAGGTAATAAGCAAGAAGGTCAAGGGGGTAACTATAGTACTTCTACTTTATCTTATAAACCTATACGTGCAAAGTTAGATAAAAAATTATTTGAAGAAAAAGTGTATTCTGCTTTTGATTTTAATGATGATGAAGAATTTAATAATACAACAAAACCTTTCATCAATGCATTAGAGAAAAATAAAAAAGAAATAATGCAAGCTGCACAAATACCAGGAAATGTGTACAATCAAATAGCAAAAATAGCTTTTGGTATATATGGTACTGAATCAAACTTTGGAGATACTCATAGTGCAGCAGGTAATTTAGGTAGAGTTGCTACAAAATATCTTGATAGAGAAGGTAGTTCAAGTCCTGATATTGTTTCTAAATACAATACTTATAATGTTCAAGGTAATAATAATAGTGTAGGTTATACTCAAATTCGTTGGAGTCAATTAAATGATAAAGAAAAGAGTGCATTAAAAAGTTTAGATATAATATCAAATAAAGATTTTCTAAATCCTGAAAAATCAGCAATAG